>Ga0116227_10004643_pt1 | contig 29669 bp, 27 predicted proteins | sample S1TSphgellanicum_FD_89693 | JGI IMG/M metagenome (GOLD analysis project Ga0116227, IMG submission 89693) | Host-associated microbial communities from peat moss isolated from Minnesota, USA - S1T2_Fb - Sphagnum magellanicum MG | ecosystem: Host-associated > Plants > Peat moss > Unclassified... | reverse complement strand
GCCTAACTTTATTTAGCCATATTTATTTTAGCCTAGTTTAATTTAGCATAATTTAGTTTAGCCATAATTAATATAGTTTAATTTAATTTAGCCTAACTTGATTCAGCCATAATTAGTTTGGCCTAATTTAATGGAGCCATAGTTAATTTAAATTAATTTAATTTAACCATAATTGATTTAATCTAATAAATTTAGCCATGGTTAGTTTAACTTTTTTGTTTATTTAACTTAGGTTAGTTTAGGCTAGCCTAAGTTAACATGGGGTTAAGCTTAATACTAGAGGTACATAATACTATTATATATAACCTATATAGATATATTAAGTATAGTATTTAAATATGTATAAGTTTAGGCCATTTTTTTTATGACACGTGTCCATGTTGTACACATTTAGTTGCATGTTAGTTGCACACACAACCGTATGGCCCAAAAATTATACAATATCAAATTTGTAGTTGCAAACATGACCAAGATAGTTACAAATGACAACTAGTTGCATGCCAGTTGCATAGTGATTGGTTGCAAATGACAAGATTTCTAGTAGTGAATAAACATTAGCACTGATGACATAGATGATGATACACATAAGGAAGAAGAAAAATATGCAAAGGTGATTGAAGATTTCCTTCATTTGCCACAAGGGGATGATGAAGACAATCCAATTCAAATATTAGCATAGACAAAATTATACGATAGCAATGATGTCAGCACCCTGTCAACACTACTTTTGTCATTCAATTTGCAAGCCAAATATGGTTGGAATAACACAAGCATCGATGTTCTATTCAAGTGAGTGACAAGTTGAAATTTGTTGACCAAAGTTGCATCATTCTTATTGAAGATGCCTTCTAACTTAATTGCATGACTGGGCTTCTTTATGTGCAGGCTATTAAAGGATAAGATGTCACCTCTTAGAAACACCCTCCCTAGGTCCCATAGAGATGCAAAAAAGATTTTGACAATTGTTGGATTGTCATGTGAGTTCATCCACTCCTGCAAAAACCATTGTGTTTTGTTTAGGGGCAAGGTAGAAAAATTGGTGCATTATCCCAAGTGTGGGGAACCTTGATATAAGCAAGATCTTCAAGGAGCTAGCACACCCCAAAAGGTAAACATAAATTATCCAAGCATCAAAACTTGGAATTTGATGTTAATCTAGGTTCATAGTTCTATTTCTTTTATCAAGTTAAACAACTTGTATGTTGTAATTCCTTGAAGTCTTCTCCATTTTGGCAAACTCCAACTCTAAACCATTAAACTTTGTGTAACTTTTGGTGTATGTGTTAGATGATGCACTACATGACTATTATACCACAGATCAAACAACTTTTCCTTGTGAAGAGCAAAGCCATGTTTATGAATTAGCATGTTGCAAACAAGAATGAAAATGGAATGATGAGAGGTCTTACTAATTCGAAAACCTGGCAAATTGTGGAAGATCGATGGCCACAATTTAAAGAGGAGCCTAGGCATTTGAGGCTAGGTCTAGCAACAAATGGAGTCAACCCATACTCTTTACAACAATCAAAATATTTAGTGTGGCCAATTGTGGTGCTAAATTACAACTTACCACCTCATTTGACAATGAATAATGCATTTATGTGGCTCACACTTATCGTCCCCGGGAAAAAGCAGGTTCATAATATGGATATCTATTTACAACTACTCATTGATGAATTGCAACTTTTATGGATGTAAGGAGTTCTAGTGATTGATGTTTCAAAACCTACAATTGACCAATTACTGATTGTGAATGCCACTTTATTGTGGACACTTCATGACTACCCTAGGCTTGGGGTCATGTCAAGTATCTCTTCATCATGTACTTTTTGAGTTTTCTGCACAAAATGCATTTGTACCAACCCATTTTTGTAAATTGTATCTTTTTAGATACAAAAAGCAAAAAACCTATGAAAGTGTTATTGAGACAAATCCTTCAATACAAAGTGGCTGCAAATGCTAAGTTATTCAAAATGTCTTGTTGTCAATAGCATGTCATTACCTAATGCACTTTCTTTTGCATTGTTGCAAGGATTCGTTATTGCTCAAGAAGTCCAAACAATGGTTGGAAATGTTAGAAAGTCATGTCTTGTTTATTGTCAATAGAATGTCATTACATAGTTGAATGTTGAATACAAAGGCAAGGGCAAGGGAATGAATATAATTGAATGTTGTTGTTGTTGGTCAAAAAGGTAGAATAAGAAAATAATTATTGTTCTGAGAAACTAAATGTTGCTGCTCCTTACTAATACTAAACAATGGTCTAGAAAAGGACTAACCTTTTTTTTCAAGAGATGTCAAATCTATGAACACTAGCTACTGCTATTGCTGGTATCTTAATTTGAATTGCTTACAATAGTCATAGGGTTGAATTTTTCAAAGGACAGTTTTATTGTCATTACCTTTGCAGTGTTGCAAGGATTATTTAGTTATTGTTATTAGTCAACTAAGTAAAATAAAATTTTGTATCTTGTTAGGGATACACTGTACTAGCCCATTACCAACCCATTATTATAAATTGTAAGCAAAATTTTATTAGAGTAGACTATTACAAGGTTTGAATGTTCTAAATTAATTAAGGTTGATGGTTTCTTCAAGTTTGAAAACCAAAAGGCATCATGCTTGCCCATGGTGCATGGAGCAACTCAATGCTCTATGGTCAATAGCATTGGGAAAGATGATCTATGGTCATTATAGGTGAGAGTTGCCATCTAACCAACCATTCCGAACCTCCTTGAAGATGTACTTTGACAACACAATGGAAAAAAGGCCAGCTTGTCGGAGATGCACAACATATGATTGGATGAATTTGTGGGTCACGACAGTTTGCATATTCTAGGAATGAACATGTTGTTAGCCTTGAACTCATAGCTTGAATATTGGAAAGAGTTACCCATCTAACATTTGTTTGATCTGATGCACATAATGAAGAATGTATGCCATTATCTTCTCCTCCATGTGCAAGGAGCCAAAGATACAAATTCCGAAAGGGATGACTTGGAGGTATCAAACACCAAGCATATGTTATAGCAATCAACAAAACATTGAGTTGTTCCCTACATCATGCTTAAGGTAGATTAAAATGTATTTTTCCATACAATGTAGTCCCCAAAAACACCTACTGGGTTTGGGGAAAATAGCTTGAGTCGGAAGGACAAATTCTCAAGCCTCAAATCACATGATTATAGTAATCTAATTCGTTTTATGCTTCCCATTGCCATACGTGGATTTGTAACAGAAGGGGTTTGTCAAGCTGTGTTTAAATTGGTTAGACTTTTTCATTGGGTTTGCTCCAAGAATGTGGACGTTAAGGATTTGGATCTCATGAGGACAGAGCTTGCCATAGTGATGAATCTTTTGGAAATGCAAGTTTCAACTTCTTTTTTGATAGCCAAATCCATCTCATCTCTCACTTAGTTGAAGAGGTGGCCACAAGAGGCCTCGTTTCATATTGTTGGATGTTCCCCATAGAACAATATCTAAAGACCTTGAAGGGGTTTGTGAAACAAAACTCCTGACCAAAAGGGAGTATGGGTGAAGGCTATCTTGTGCAAAAGGCTATGGGAGTTTGCCACAACATTATTGGCGACATGGACAAGTATGCACCTTGGGTGTGGAAAGAGGAAAAAGATGAACGGAAAACAAGTTTGGACTATTGTTTTTTGACATTACATTTCTTGTGTCTTTTTCCTCTTTTTACCTGGATTTGTTGCATCATTTTTTATGTTCTAGTTGACTTTATAATGTTGTGTTTTGTATCCTAGATCTTTCCTTTCAACATATTAACTTGATTTCATTGTTTTTCTAACCATTGTTTGGACTATGTATAAACTTTTGTTTCGGCACTAGGTACCACAATTTTCAAACTTCATAAACTACAATAGGGATGTTTCACCATATATGGATTTTGCTAATTTCATCTAAAGAAACCTATGAACTAGCCCATTGTTGTACACTATATCTTGTTGGTTACAAAAAGCAAACACCTATGGGCTATTGAGACAAACTCGTCAATACAAAATCCAAATAGTGGTTTGAAATGTTGAAATGTTCAAAATGTCTTGCCTACTACTACTCAAATGTCTTAATTTACCACCTAGCTGGAATTGAATTAGATCACTTAAGGCAGGCTATGAGCTTGCTAGTTAGAATCAAATTTCAGGTTTAGATCACACATGCAAACTATGTAGCAACTACTACTTGAAATTCACTTTCAAGAATTAGAAGTGTATGGACCTAGCCAAAAACTAAAGGTTAAAATCAAATTCAAGAATACTATGAAGGTCATACACATGCTAGCTAGAATTATAGCTAGCTAGAATTCACATTCAAGAATCATTAAAATTATTTTGCATTCTATGTGTGAGTGGCTATAACGGAACTTTCATTATAGTTTTGAAGCACTTGTTAAATTTGTTGTTGATGTGTATGTTTGGTTTTAACCAACAGAGGAAGTTGTTGGCAAGGGGAGAAGGCAACTATTTCAAGATGGTTATGAAGATATAATCTACAAACAAGTCAATAACTATGTTATCCAACAATCCGTGTTAATGACAAAATGGACTAAAGAGTATGAAAGGCAAAACCAATTATACCTACATGTTGTTGAATTGTGGAACAAGGTTAGAAAATCATCCCAGGAACAACGTCCTGAGAAGCTGAAAGATCATGTTACATGGATTCATTAAAAAGTTGTTACAAGAAAGGAAAGTGGGGGATTTGTGTCTAAAAAAGAATATGACATTGTAGGTACTACATTAACATAGCTATTGATATGTAAGACATGTTGGACCAAAAACAAAATCAAGGATTTGACCTAGTGGTCTCTATTTCATTTGATCCGGTTGTAGGACATGGGCAGTGGTAGGGGTAGCAACAATGGTAGGGGGAACAATTCCAGTAATAATAATGCTAGCAAGGGCAGCAGAATAGGGGTAACATTGAAGCAATGCAAAGGGAACAACTATTGTTGAATTCATTCTTGAAAAAATTGGCATTTTTGGGTTGTTTCAATTTTAACTCAAAGTATGAGGTTTTGATTATATTATTTTCTTACTATCTTATGTGGACTTGTGACATTGTAGTTGGATGTAGCTTTGTTGCACAAAGCTACACTGCAATGTGATATGGGTGACAGTTTCGAATGCATCATGTTGATGAACGGTGAACCACATGTGATTCTTACATTGCTTATCAATTGAAAGAAGAGCCTAATGGCTCAGAGGTTGATTATGTTAGAATAATTAAGGAGATTTTGGAGGTGGATTTTAGAAGCTTCAAGACCTTATTATTAAAGGTGCAATGGTTTTGCAACAACGCTCAATTGGAAAATTGCTTGTTTTGCTCAATCGACACCTTCAAAATTTTTGGGGATGGCCGCATGAGTGACCAACCCTTTGTATTTTCGAATGAGATTGACTAAGTTTTTTTTGCGAAAGATAGACTTAACCCCAAAGGAAGTTTTGTTTTGCAAGACAATCCAAAATGTCATATAATCTTCGACAAGCTTTTGAAAGCTCCTAAGGCATGGACTAATGGCAGTGAAATGGTCAACCTTCTTATTGGTGATTGAGCCCCCAAATCCCCACCAACCAATGAAGGGCTTGAATGTGCGGAAAAGGAAGAAGATGTCAATGATGACGCCTTAGAGGATGAGGATGAAAGGGTAACATGAAGGGCATTAACATTGAATCGAAATGAAATTGAAGATCTAATGCAGGATGAACATGAAGATTATGATGATGAACAAGTTCAAAGAACAAGGTATGTGCCTAATGTGCATTGTGGTTTAATGGTGTTTAAAAATCAACTGTCCATTTTTTTGTTAAGTTAAACTGTTTTTCGCTTACTCTATGACAAGGTCTTTATATACATTTTATTGAGTAATGAGATGATGAGGTGCAAGATGTAAGTCTACACCTTTGTGTGTGTTTGATACTGAAAAAAAAAAATATTGGGTTACAACCAAGCCCAGTTGAACTTCCTGGGATTTGCCAAGGATGTGGGAGTTTATTTTGGCACTGTGGCAAGACTTACAATCAACAAAAATAACCATTTGGGGATTTTTGAACTTGGGCTCCATCCAAAGTCTTGTGGGCTATGGTGTGCTCTAGCTGGTTCTTAATGGAAAAATTATAGCACCACCATATTGCCTATTGAGCAAGAAAGCAAGAAACTTGAAAGAAATTGCTCACATATATGTTGTGCAACAGCAACAATAGCCGCTTTTCTTCTTGTTTTTGTTTTAAACCTTAACCTAAAGGCTAATCCACCAACTATGAAATTCATATTCATCATCTTTTTTATTCTCTTGTGCTTGCAATGATCAATTGCAATTAGGCACTTACAACTTTCTAGGCTGATTTGTAATAATGGGTGGTTGTTTTTTTTGTTTTTTGTAGTTTTCTTTCTAGGTTGAGTATGCATAATTACGTCATAGTTCAATGAAAAAAACATTATTAACCACATTTAGCCATGTGGAATTTCCCCTCCTTCATATACAGGTTGTAATTAATATTTCAACAACATATTTAATGTTTGTTGATTAATTAATTAATTATGAAATTGATGCCAAAATTGTTATTCTTCTTTTGATGGTTTGCTTTGAACAACTGAACCCTACTACTGCTAATGCATCTATTGTTGTTGCAACAATTGATGTTGGTGAGGGTTTTTTAAAATATATGTTTGGTGTGGGGGCTTTAATTGAGGAATTTTCATGTGTGTTCAATTTTGCAAGGGTGTTGACAACTTTAAAATGTTGTTGCTTATAGGTGGAGAACATGGATTGAATCATCACGGTGGTGATAAATTGGCTTGATGACCCATGCCACAATTGCAAACCATATGCAAATTTGAAGGAATACTTAAAAGAGGAAGATTCTTTGGTAGAGGAGAATTATGACTTGCTTGAAGAAACTGACTTTTTTGAACAATTGCAAGTTGATAATGATTAATTTTGTGGTTTATTTTGTGGTTGGGGCAGGAAACTTGTGCTACAATTGGACAAAGTTCATAGATTTATGAAGAATTGGGGTTCAATTCCCTCGCGAGTTACTTTGTTGGTTTTACCCATAAGGCAGAGATTACGCATTTGTGTAGGATTTGGACTTGGGGATAAAATTTTGGCTCATTTCATTCATTGGCCAATGTGGAGATAACAAGTGTTCACAGAATGAAAATTTTCACATGGATTTAATTTTCCATGTTTGGGTGGATGTAACCTTAGTACATTAGGTTTTCAATAGAACCCTAAAATAGTGTTGGGAGCAACCCAACTACTGCCCCTTTTACCATAGCTTCAACAATTTTGAAAGATGACATGTTCTGATGGACTTTTTTTAGTTTTGGTGGATTTTTTGTCTTTTTTTTCTGTCACCAAATTGCTAGAGGATTTTCCTTGAACTCTTTCATCTATATATTAGCTTTCTATGAATGAAAATAGTGGTGGTGGTGATGCACCCTTGCTCAGGTGGGGATTTAGATTTGTGTTTGATTTTTTTTGGTATGGACTTCAGTGTGCCTAAAGAAGGAGAATTGTGTGTAGAAGTGGTTTTCTGTCTTTGGCCTTATTACGAATTTTTATTAAGGAAAGAGAAGAAAAAAGGAAGGGACTTCTTTATTGCCAAAACCTTATTGCATCTTAGAGGTTTTGGTGTCTTGTCTTTATGGTTGTCTTTTGATTTTGGGGCTTGCTTTGTTTTGGATTATGTTTGTGGGAGAGTGTCATCTCCTTTTATGAGACGTTTTATGTTTATTTTGTTGCATGGTGGAGGAAGTATTGATGTGTGAATCCTTTTGTTCTCATGAATATAGGGGTTGTTGCATGGTCTTCAATTTTATTACAGAACCCGGTGAAGAAAAGGAAGAGGATGATGTAGGGGTTCGTGATGTAGTACTTGTCATAGATGTTGAAGGAAACATTGGCCAAGTATATATACATATGCAATAGCTTGGAATTCCATGACTTATCACATTAGGAAACAAACAACCTCAAGCCAATGCAAATTCCATCTATTCTGGAAAAAGACATGGAATGAATGAAAGAAAGAAGAGTAGAGGATGGTGGTAGAAGCTGGACTTTTGGTCCCTGTTTTATGGCAGATAGAAGGTTTCAAGATTTGGGAAGGACTAGTGATGTAAGAAAGGTTGAACATGCCAATGGTAACATGGCTTTTGATTCTTTATATATGGAGCAATATGTTTTAAGAATAGCTGAACCTCAGCTTTTTGGGAGCAAGAACAACCATACTAGAAGAATGGATGATTATCTACCAGAGGTTAATGACAATCAAGAACTATTGAATACTACTAAAGTTTGCAACAATGATTAGGAACACCCCAATGGTGAAGATCGAACTTCTTTGAGGCATACCATTGCAGGCAATGTGTTGGAAAATGCCACTTGTAGTGTGTTTGGAAACACAAGGGGTAACTCTAGGAGTTTTGCTTGTAAGAAGAAGAATTGCACACTAGTGGTGGTAGGTAGTTTGTCTTGTGGGACTTGTTTTCTCCGAATTGGCTTTTAAAATAGCAATCGAGGAAGGACTGTGGGAGGCAACGAAATGAATAGACACACTATAGGCATTTCAGGATGCACAAATGCTTTTGATGTGGTGGCATCTACCTCGTCGTTTGTAGTGGCATCAGCACGAAGTTTTGAATTGTTGATTGTGGCCGGTGGACTTGAAAAACTTGTAACACATAAAACAACTTCTTTCAAAGAGACCCTTGATTTGATGCATGAAACCCATAGAGGCAGTTGCCTGGGGAAATCTATGGTGACCATTTCTAATGTAAGTACAAGTTTTCAAAAAAACACTTGAGGTGGAGGAGGTGGAGTGGCATTGGTGGAAGCAAGATCAATTCAATGTTCTTGTAGACCTTTTGCATAGACTATGGATATATCTATTGTATATGTAATGTAGCACGACCACTGTGGGTCCCAGAGAACAACATCAAGTGGGTCTCTTCTGGATGCCAATGAAGAAAGTTCTAGTAATACCCTTCTCTGCTCTCCTTTCTTTCTCTTGTTGTTCTAAGTGTAAAAAACACATCCCTAAGTCTTCAAAAGAAAGTCCTCCAAGGTCCTCCAAAGTCCTGGAAACTAAACTTTTGTTACTGTTGGCGGGGTTTTTTTTTCTAAAGTGTGGATCCTTTGTCATCTTTACGAGTAATCGAAAGGAGATGAGAATGTGCACTTCCTAGTCCTCAAAGTTTATGACAACAATTGTTGTTTTTTGTTGTTCTCCTATTTTTCCTCCTTGCAAAGTTGTTATTTTGGGAGTGTTTGTGAGGTCGTGTTGGGGGTTGAGGATGTGAAAATTGTTTGCAAAATTTTTGTTGTTATTGTTGTTGTGGTTGGAAAATTCAATTAGAAATCAACAAGATCAATGACATGGGATTGGTTGTTTTTTTTATGGGGTGGGTGGCAAGGGAATGGCCAAGTATTCTGTGTTAGTGGTGATCTTTGCATGTTTTATAATGCACAAAAGGCAACAACAGGTAATGTGGATTTTGTTTTTGTGAAGTCATCATCGTTGATGTTCTTTTTTCTATGTCTTTTTATTTTGGAGACTCTTTCTCTTTCCCAACTCTTTTGGACAAGTGTAAGCAACATGTTGATGGAAGATGATGCAACTTTGCTTTCCAAGTAGCCATTGATTGATTTTGAAAGGGGATCAAATTTCGATTTTGGGTTGAAATCACGAAGAATGTTTTCTGGGTAATGTAGCAAATGATCCTTCCACAATAGAGGTTGTTTACAATAATTACTAACTTGAATACCATGTAGCAACATACAAAAAACCTATTGTAAACTGTCTATCTGTATATGTTTGGTAATGAACTAAACATTTGTTGCTCCTAGTTGCTTACTGAGAAATCTCAACCAAATTTGTGAAGTTTAGAATGTCTCACAAACAATTTATTCCAAAATATTGTGGGGATTTATTTGTTTATTTATTTATTTTTGGGGGCGTTGTTTTTGTTGTTGTAAATAACATTATGGATTGGACTTGTCATGGGATCGGGGGCAAGGTTTATTATTCCTAATAGATTTGGAATGGCCACAAAAAAGACCATGAGTGTTTTTTTTTCATGATTTAATTTGGAGGAAAAACCCTTTTGCTCATTTTTAGCAATTCAAAGAAAACCCTTTTGCTTGTTTTTTTAATAATTTGGAGGAAAATCCTTTTACAATCTTGAAAAGCTTGCAATGTTAGTTGGTTGCAACAAAATGTATTTTGGTTCATTTTTATTATGGGTGGGAAAATTTTCTTCCTTTTGTAAACATGCGTTTTCCATGCTAGAAGTAGCCCTAGGTCTTCACACTAATTGTGGTTCCTCTTTTTGGCTGTCACGCCTCCTTGGTCATCTTGGTAATTGTCCCTCCCTTCCCATCAAAACCCAACGAATGCAATTCTCATGAGCATATCTTATTTGCTTCCTTTCTTTTGTTGACATTGTTCATTAATTGATCAAATGGAATTGTTGGTTTTGTGTGTCATCTTTATTTTCACTTCCTTTTTCTTTTGGCAATTGCAGCTAAATCCAACAATAGAATTGTTTATTTGTTTGTTTGTTTGTGGGCATGTTTCTTTTTACTTCATTTTGTTTTGGCACTACCATTTTTACTGATTAGATTCTTGGATATATTTGAGTACTACTTGCTTGCTTGATTATAACCCCATTGAAGTCTTGATTTATTATGCTTGCCCTTTTGATGGAATTTGGAAATCTACAAGGGAGTACCTTGCACTAACTAGGAGTTGTTTAGATGGAGTAGAAATGCTTGCTTGTGGGCTTGCAACACATTTTGTTCTTTTTGAGGTTTTTACTCATCTCCAATGCTTCCTCGAGTGAAATCACATTACAAATTTCCTACACATGGCATGTACATGTACATGATAGTCCATTTTGGTATAAACCGGTGTTGGGCAACTACCAAGGTTTCCTACCTGATATATAGATTGGAGGGTGAAAGCACATTAGGGGGGGGAGCACTTTGGGCACTTTCACAACATGTATGTAAAGTATATTATTACAAAACATATCGCATTTAATTTTGGGTTTCACTTTTGGTGTTTGGGCTTAATATTTTGATTGTCACAAAGTTAATGATATTTAATATTATTTGATTTTTTTTTGTAAAAGCTAAAATTCAAGGAATATTGAATATATTTATGGTATATATAGTATAATAGAGCATGTTTTTATTTTTGAAGTGCATTAGGTTTGGGTTTGAATTAATGAGCCAAAAAATGTCTAAAATGAAAAATTTAAAAACTACCCACGTCACATATCTTGTCATCTTCCATTTGAAAGTGATAGTTTGTCAAAATGTTAATTTACCACATACTTATGGTCATAACCCCCAAAAAATCCATTTGTGATACGATAATTATCAAACTCTTCACATAGTTCACAAACTTATCCCAATCATACAAAATCACAATGTTTAATAGATATTACAAATTTCATAAAGATTCAAAATCATTTCAATCATTTTTTGAATATATTTGCAGTTTTTAATACATAGTGACGTACATTTTTTTGCCATAAATATACTTTGGAACTTCACAATATAAGTTAGAAAAATGAATTTTCTTTTCGATTGAATTCTTTGTGTTATAATCTACCATATTATGTAATTTTTTTGGAAAAATATGCTCCAATATTACCATGGTTGAAGTTCAAACATGGACACCCCTAGGAAATAGTACAATGTGACAACATTTTTGACCCCTCCATAGTGTGCTTTCACCTTGGAGGGTATTGCTCATGGTATGAAAAAATTGACCAAATTGATATGACTTGAAGCAATGCCAGTCTCATATTAATACTTGCCTAATAATGACTTGAGGTAATACTAATTTTATATTAGGGTTACATTGATCTCAATATTTTGTCTATATCTACCACATACTAACGAAAAATTAGCCTTATCCATATTTCAATATTAGGATTAGGCTATTAGCAAGGGTTTTTTAAAGGTCCAATACCAATTCCAATTGGTATGTTTGAAAGTTGATACCCACCTAACATTGGTACAAACCTTGCAAATGAGTCTATTGCTTTCTTTTGGAAATGAGGAATGGGATGGTAGAGGTTACCAAAGCTTGAGAATCGCTATATGAATTGACAATAAGAGACTTAATTGCAATAGAAAACACTTTGAATGAGTTTAGCAACCCAATAATTATTCCTAAAGAAAAAACATTTTCCACAAGTGCACAATTTTTCCATTTAAAAAGGTTTAGGGTTTAAACCCTAAACCCTAAATGTCTAGGGGACACTACATTAATAATCAAACAGGTTGAGGAAGTATTTTTCCCCATCTCGAGCAAATGATGAAATAGGTTGACTTACACATCATTTTATTTTTTGTAGAACTGATGCAATTAATCAAATCTTCAACAAAAACAATGTGGAAGACATATTAACAGCTCTTGTATGTGCAAATTCTTAAGAGTTTGACTCTTCGTGTTGCTCTTATGCTTTCAATTTTTTTTCCCACCCCCTATTTGTTGTCGTTATTTTTTCCACATATCTATTTATTGCATTTGAATAAAGGACTTTTTTAGGAGTAATGGATGTTGGCACTGATTGTTACAAGAGGCAAAATTTTGAGGAATCTGGTGAAGATTGGGCAAAAGATTTGATCAAAATCTTCAAATGGTCATCCTCGATGGGTCTGAAAATAATAGTTGTCTTAGTAATAATGATAATGAGAAAATCACATCACATGTAATAATAGTGCTAGCTTCAATTCCTTGTGTGTTATAGTAAGCAACATCTACTTTACAGTCCTTAACAAAACTACATGCTCATTATTATAGTCATCTTCTTGTTTACTCTAAAATGTATTTTTTAAAAACCTTTTGAAAAAAAAATTGGAGAGGAAAAAAAAAGAGTGTGAAATTGTTGTTAGATTATCTCTTTTCTTTTTTGGATCTTGTGAAATTTTAATTTTTTTGGCACAAGGACAAAATTGGATGATTTTTTTTGGGTGTGCTTTGTTTACTTATGATGGATCTACTTACATGACTAATGTTTTTTTAGTTGTGAATCTTACAGATTTGGGAAGCACACAACAAGATGTTGCAGGAGTGCTTGTGCACTAAATACTAGCTCACAATCAATGCTTAATGTGGCACAATTTCAAAGGATTTGTGTAGAGTATGTTTCACATCTCTCTCTCTCTCTCTCAACCAGATGAGAACCAACCGTGGACTAGCAGTTTCCTCTTTGTCGAGCAAAGAACTTCAATTCCAAATCATTCATAAAAATACATACAAGGAAAATATGGAATTTGAACCTGAAACCTTTAACATTTGCTCTCCATATTCTCAACTATTTCCAACAAATACACACTATTTTGGATGTGGTAGATATCAGTGTAATGCTCTTATTAGAATCAGCTACAGATACTTGTCAGTTATCAACCCAAGTATATACTCCATTACTTGATGAGGGTGAAAAAAAACCTGGTTTTGACATAGAACCTTGATTCTCAAAATATTTGAAATTTTCAAAAAAATCACACACAATCGGTTCTTTGATGTTCTTGAAACAACTGGAACCAGAGGTTCTTTGATCCCGAAATTTTTAAGCAACCAAATCCTCATGTGGGTTATTTCAAAAATCAAATAACCACACTTGTAACACTGGTAGATATCAATAGATGCGTGCACATAGTGCACATTGGGTATTCCAGAGCTTTGGCACTCTATAAAACTTGGGTGAAATTAATTTGCCATACTTATTATACAAAAGAGCCATTTGTTTTGCACACATACATACCCACCTTCTAAATAGTGTTGATATGTTTGTTGTATGTTTGGCAAGTCCTATAAACTTCATTTCCTATTGCTTTCCATGGTACAAAAGAGAGGTTGTAACTTCACCCTTAATATTCTCAGGCTCTCAAACAATACATTGATTTTTTGACCTTGCAATGTGTTGAGGCAAGTTGCAAAAATGTCTCGTGACATCGATTTGCTCCTTTCACAAAAGAACCATCAGGTATGTGACTGTTGTGCATATCTATGATGTTGCATGTCTTCATGTAAATATTGCATGTCTAATTTTACTTCCTTATCCTTCTCGTGCATCTTTTTGGTCAAATATTGGGCACGTGATATTTGGCGCATCCGTGTCACTACCCTTGATGTGTCAATCAACAACTTTTGTCTCTGCATTCACAAAGATACAACACATTGTCCTACCCATGCTTTAAGAAGATACAAAGATACGTATATTTTCCCATGCATTGTTTGGTTTTCGACATTGGTTAGGTCATAGAACAATCATCTACAATCACCTCATTCCTAAATGCACATTAGGACCCAATCCCTTTCTTGCGTTTCTCTCATTCTTAAGGTTTAGGGTTTGGGGTCTTTCATCTCCATCATGATTGGGTGTGTTCAGGGAGGCAAATTTAGAATCACTAACCTTTTCTTGCATAGCTCGAACATCTTGGCGCTTTCTCTCTTCTTCTTGTTTACCCCATTCCTTGGCTTGGAAAAGTGCCTCACGAAGTTGGGCAATTGACATCTCCTCCAAGCACCCATGATTCCCAGTTGAGTAGATGTCAAACTTGGGAATCCTATAGCAAGACTCTTTCTCCAAAAACTAACATCACAACATGCCCACACAAAAACAACACAAAGACACACAAAATTATGATTCAACTAATCCAAAACCAAAGTAATACCATCTTGCCAAAATAATGCCATCTTGCCCAAAAGCCCGATAGGAGGTCCTTGCCCATCTCAACAATTTACAAGGTGTAATAGGCATTGCCTCATCTAGATGTGCATTATGGTCACGAGCATTTATCAATTGGAAGTCATTTAACCTTGTATGCACCAACATAGTATTCTTACAAGGGTAAATTTCATTTCACTTTAGGTACTGGAATCACATACGTGAAGCTGGCGAACGAGCTCCTGTTTACACTGAAACTCACGAGCAATTTCCAAAGCATGAATTGCCAACCTATCCTCTGATTCAGCATTCATTTCACGCACTTTCTCCTTGTTTGCATTCCACATCTTGTTCTTCACAACCTGCTGAATTGCAAGTTGGTCCTCTGCTCAGATAAGTCTTCAATCACTTTCAAATATGTATGGAAAATAGAAACAAACAAGCAACCAAATAAAAATACCCATTGTTTGAGCTTCCTCCAACTGCAATTCATGTCCAAAAACAAAACTGAGTTTTGTTCACCCAAATTAGCTGCTTTATGTGGCATGCTGGGTCTCTCATTCTGTTGCAGGGAAAAAAGAGATGAGGTTGGTGAGAGACAAATGGGACAGGTGTTGGCGAACCTTCACTTCTTTGGCCTCCTCTTTGATTAGGTGATGTCTAAATCTGTTGGCAAAGTGTATGTTCTTTAACAAACTTTCAAATTCCTGATGGGTCTTTTCCTTCTCCTCCTTCACAATTGATGCTGCTGCCCAATTCATGCATAGCTACAAGATAAACCCCATCTCCCATTAAACAACCACAAAAACATGAGAGGCGCAACTATGGAAGCCACCACCAATCCACAAAATGTGTAGTGTCCATGTCAGTGAAAAGTGTAAACCAGTGCAAATTGTTGTAGTTCCCATTGGCAATAGCAGAAGAATGAAAAAATCACTACGGACAAGCACAAGTGAAGGAGTTAACATGGAATTATAGTTTGGTTTAGGTCTGCACAGAGTGGATAATCCTATTATCGTAAATGGGTTTAGGACTATGCTTAACACTTAACCTGCAACTAGTGCAATTTGATTTCACTGCTTTGGAAAGTAACTGTGCTTCATACCATGACAAAGGCTAAGGCTTCAATTGGCCCTGGCCAGAAAATACCTTACATGCTTCTTCTTGGCATCCCTTGCTGCTTGGTCACTGGCATTCACAGTAGCCCTTTTGAACTCAATGTCGAGAGCTCTCTCAATCTCATCCTGAACTCGCAATTCCTCCTGTTGTGGCACTACCCCACAAAACTTAAAACCACAATGATTTTGAGATTATGGGGAGTTATATATATGATTCAATAGAAGCTCAATGGGTGGTTCCAATACTCATCGCCTATTGAATGATTTGTGTAACATGTAGCACTTATCTAGTCCAAAAAGTGAAACAACATACCTCATATATCTTGAGATGGGAGGCATCACGAAGTTCCAACTCCAAGTTTTCTATCTTTTGCTTGTCAGAATCAATTTGCTTCTGGAACCTTGAATGCTCCCGTAGCACTGTTGCCGCTGTAAGTTTGACCTACAAGCTAAACTCTTGCTTATGAAAATAATAATAATAATTATTATTATTATATGACTGTAGATTTAACAAGTAGACATTGTTAGTCTGATCACATGTGCATTAGAGCAGTACAAGTTGTATCAGTTCCATGATGGTCAGTTTCACAACCAAACCAGCCTACAATCTTGACAACTAAACTTGCAAAGTTTTGGACCTAGATGTACCAGTGTCAAGTACCTGTCCCTGAACTAGTGGATATGAATATTTGTAAGTACCATTTGAGGGAAATTGTGACAAGCTTCTTCAATTTCACACCCCCAAAATATGTTCCAAAAGTTTCATGGACAACTTTTGCTTATCTCATATACATGGATTGTTTAAGAGGGATTAAGTAGCATGCGCTGTTTGTTAATTTAATGGCTCTTGATACCTGAACCTGTACATCGGGGATCAAAATCGTATTGGATGTTCAGGTGGGCACACTGGACTACAACCCAACTGCACCAGGATTTATAATAAATTACCTCAATATCAGGTATTTTTAGGGGTGGCAAACGCTTGGTTACAATATACTCATTCTCTGCTGCAAGTTTGGCCTCAACCTGTCACCACCCAAAATACTCAATCACCAATTTTACTTCCATCAAAAACTAGCACATTCAATGCTTTTGAAGAAACTACTTGACAAAATCTTTGGACATGGTGATGATGATGATGATAAATTTGATTTCAATCATTCTAAATCATCAAAACATAGTGCAAAATAAGTTCTAGTGCACCATATTATTGGTCAATAATCATAAATTTCACAGCAGGTTTCCATGGTCATGAAAGTCAATAGGATGTGAAACAACCTCTTCTCGGATGGTTTCCAAGTTTGTTGGTCGTTCCAAAGTCCGAAGACGAAAGGGTTGATACCTAGGGTCTGAATATTTCTCCTTCAGTAACTTTCGGTTCAGCTTGAAGACAGCTGAAATGCGCTTCATCTCAAGTGTCCGTCCTCTGTCCCAATCTGGAGCTGGCTTTGCTTTGTACACAAACTGACACAATCAATCACATTCAAAACCTCATCAAACTTGAGGTAGTGTGCAAACCACAAGCCTAGTAGGTATGCACAAATCCACACTTGAACAATAACTTTCCATAGAACAATACTCAACATTGCCGCATTTTAGTCCCAGACCACGTAACTGGTTCTGGCTCCTCTTGAGTGGGATGAGTGTAATTGCTGACTGACAAATTGAAAGGTATGACAGTTGTGGGTGGTGGAATGTATCTTGATGTTGGGTCTGGTGCATACACAATTTCCGCCAATCTGCATTCCAATGGTGATAGTAAGTGATTCAACATTCCAATGGGCATAATTTCAGTCTACCATCAGGTCCACTGCCTTATGACCTAAACTGAAATGGCATAAGAATGGGTTAGTAGGATACAGATCATACCACTTTGAGCTGCAAATAAAGTTGACATGCCTAGGGATTAGGCAAGTGAATTGTGGCAAAACTATTTGGTGAGACATGATGTTGGCAGCACAACTACATACTACAGCATTCTGTTTGTTTTGTGGCTGATCTTATACTTTGTTCCACCAGTCAATTGGGCATCCCAATCCAAACGGGATTTTCAAATTACTTAGGTACATCAGCATTCTAAATTCCAAGATTAAGTAAGAAAAGGTTGAGCTTCAAACATAGCCTACCTTTCAGCATATGGTCCAGCATCTGGGGCAAAAAGAGCAACGCCTCTCAAGAGATCATTGACAAACTGGATTCCCCACAGATCATGGAAAAAAGAAAAATTATATATGTATAAGTTCATGCCAGGCAGCACAAAAAGAAAATGGAATGGATGACTAATAAATGAAGACTCAAGAGTAAAGTGACTGTTAAGACAGTGCACAAACAAAGAGAGTAATAAACTCACACACTTGGAGTTTGTGTAGCGGCACAAGCCAGTCACCATGAAAAATAAAAATATGTAAGTAGCTTAATAAGGAGATATATATGCACTGAGCTTGCATCATCAACACAATGTTGGCATGATCATGTGCATCAATCCACAATTGAAGAAACAATGCTCGGAGTAATAGAATATATAGACTCCGCATTTACCTCACTGTCATAAATGAGCAGCCAATCTTCCTTGGCATATTGGAGAGTCGGTTCTTCAAGGAACATTGCTTGAATGAATGGCAATATCTTATTGGGTGATTGGCTCCCGCATAATCGTCTGTCAAGCATAAAGATGTCTATGTTTGTGACTATACTTATTAGCACCCATTCATTCATTGTGTAAGTTTTCCTAAGTTGATGAGTCTTTGCAAAACTACCCATTAACTGAAAAGATTTTAGAACTTGAACCAGCATTATTTTGGAACAGAAAATTTTACTTGAATTCACGCCAACCAAGTTCATCAAGCCGGATAATGGCCAAGTAAGCCAATACTTTGTAAAGGAGCATGTCTTCCAGGCTTACAACATGGCTCTTTACACTATACATCCTCTTCACTACTAAATCTACAAGCCTCCGATACCTACAGTACCCAAACAACACCTGTTCCGCATGCCCAAACTACAAGATAAAGAAACCCTAATTTTTTTTGTCAAGAGCTTGTGGCACTTGCACTCATTATATTTATTGTTGGGTGCTTGCACGTTTGCACTCACTACATGTGTGTTTAGTGCTTTGCACTGGCATTCATTATACGTTGTTTGGTGCTTGCACTTGCCCCTCACGCAAATGTAATATGTGCCATTGCCTAATGTCAAATTGCCATTTGAATGTAATATATGCCACAATAGTCACCACGTATTTTACATTGTAATGGATGAAACCACAAAGTTTACTTCACAAATATGTCATGAGCTGATGCTTTTTGTGTGAGAAGAACCACATTCTCTTGCAGTGAGAGGAAGGATGGATCATCGTATGGTAGTAGTACCTGTTTCACAAAAATGATGTCATAAGGATGCACCACATTGTAAAGAGGAAGAAATACATCAGCATAAGCATCCGGGGTTTCTCCAGGTGCAGCTCGTCTATCATAGCTTCCAATCACCTTTTTGCAAGCCTCCAGAAGCTCCCAAGGTGAAAAGCTTCGACCTTTGGCTCTCCAATGCTTAGCACGAACAGCCGCATCATTGGACGCACATATGTCACATGGTGAGACTTTGATGGTACTTTTCCTCCACATGGCTGGAGTGCTGCTCTTCCTGTGCTTCATTCTTGTGGTAGGTCCATACCTTCCTTTCTCTCCTGTGTCTTTTACCAAATGATGTGAGCATATCGAGTAACCTGCATGTCCCTTCCTCCCCATTATGATAATTTCCTCTCTTTTGCTGCCCCTCCCCCCCTCCCTCTGCACGTCTTCTCTCTGATCACCAACTACTAGTGATCAGTCAACTGAAAATACCACAACACCAGAGCCACTTTCAAGAGATTGCATGATGCAAATGTACACCAAAATGTGCATATCACAAATATGCACAAATATCACAAATCTTAAGCTGAACACATAAAAAGCTTGAACTTGGAGACAATTATCACTGCCAGTGGGCATTGAAGATCCATTCCTTTGAAAATGGAATACAGATCAGGCATTTTGCACACCAAAATGTGCAACCCAATATCAAAAATCTTAAGCTAAACGTGTAAAAAGCTTGACAATTATCACCAAAAGTGAGCATGAAGTCTATCCCCTCCTTTCAAAATGGAATACAAATCAGGCATTTTGCATGGCAAAATAAAAGAGTTGCTTCTGCATATCAAGACAATTTTCTTTGCTCCTCTTCCTCCCATGCAAAAAAGTCCTCAAGCTTCTTCTACCCACATTTGTGACAAAAAAATTTGGACACACATGTGGATCACAGAAACAACAAAAATTCAAGGGAAAAATCAATCATCCACAATTGTGACTTGAATTCTGGAGTGTGTTACATTCTAATATTCACTTTCAGAAGATTATCATGAACCAACCCATTCACCTACATTTCCATGATTGAGTGGGGGAAGGGGGGGGGGGAAATCCCATCCAAGTCCCTCCCAAGAGATGAAAGTGAGAGACACAACACACACAAAACACACACACACACACACACACACAATTTTGAGTGTCTGAAATTCAGGGAAGCTCAAAAACTGTCCCTCTTACGAGATCTTTGAAATTGTGTTTTCACTTGTTTAGAATGGTGGGTACGTAAGTAACTTACCAACACTAACTACCTGCAGGCTTTTTGGCTGTAGTGTACACACTTGGAGTGTACATCTTCTTCACTTGGAGGGTACATCCCCTTCTCCATATGGGTCGTGCTGTTTTGTACCACTTCATTCATAACTTCAAAGTACCCAACCTGATTCTTTCCTATAGTTTTCATTTTTATTTTTTATTTTAGAATTTTTTTTTTCTAGGGGACTTTTTTTGATTTTTTTTGAAATTAAAAACATCATCAGATTTGGTAAGCCGAATTTTTTTAATGCTCCAGAGTAGGAAGGGAGACTTGCCTGGGATATTGTTGTTAGAAGATGTAGGTTCAACTAATTAATGGTAAAGACACAAACTACACATAATAATCTGATGTTTCAATGACTCACCACTCTTTGTGTCTGTTTTAGAGCTTGGGCTAGCCCCTTACCATTGCATCAGGTAAGCCTGTAGGTGAGCCCAGTACACAATGATCCGAGGCACACCCATTCTCTTAAATAAAGGATTTTGCTTAACCTTTTTGAAAAAAGAGGATTATGTTCATGAAAAAAGAAAGATTATGTTGGATTATCATCCCTAACAAGGACATTCCAATATTATGTCAAACTTGGGGACAGGACACAAGGACATATCATTAACAATGACTTTGGATGAGACTTATGCAATTCAAAAACGAATCCTCCAAAGTGGCATAATATTCTCTCAAAATCCTTCATGAGGCACCATGTAATATAGGTTTAAAGCTGAAACTACCATATCAATTTATGCTGCAAAGAACATAGTTTGAGGGCTTAATAAGCCTTTGCATCTCCTCCCCAGAAAAGCGCATGCACTTTGCATAAAAAACCTACATCAACGTATGTTCTTTTACAAGTAGATATAGGTAGGTCTCTTGTGGTTTTCTGAATGGCATTGCAATGACTTGTTAGCAATTTGGCTTGCGAGAGGTACTACTACAAATTGATACATTGCTAAAAAGAAAAGGCAAATGTATGCAAGAGGCTACACAAAGACTGTACCAGCAACCCATTAGTATCTAGACAAAGAGGGCAGCCATAGAGGGATACATACATGGGCGGTCGTCAGAAGGTACAGTTACTTGCTAAAGAACCAGAAGCAGCCCCTGCCAAAAGTAAAAGAGAATTACAGATGACCAAACTCATTTTCCCACCATCGATTTGCTGTCAGGAGAACACTTAAGGTGACAGAAAGCTGTACAAATCATCTCTGCTGGAAACATCATGACAAAATTCTCTTAAGTTTTTATTGTGTGCTCGCAAGAAAAGAAATTGATCCCGTTCATGATGTCTATGATCTATAAATGGAAACTTGGCACCCTTCCAACAACAAGCTTGGCAGCCTAATATTGCAGACTAGTTCACAACCTCATGGACATGAGGTTGAGCATCTGTTTGTGAGCTGGTGCCATATGCTCTTGATCATCATGATTGGTCATGGATGTCTGAGATCAAGTTCAGGAATTCAACCATACCTGCAGACAACAGAATCCCAATTGGCACACACAACTTGTTCAGTGGCTTTGTAGCACACTACGCAATTCAGCCTCAAGTCTTGCCTATTTGTGAATGCTCATCATGTGAGGAGGAAGAGGAGGAGGATTGGCTGATTGATCACATAAAAGGTGATCCGGCTGATCTCATGAGACAGTAATCCATCATCATCAAACCACCGTACTGGAGTCGAGAAGAACATGAGGTGGAGGAATTCTGTGAGGTGCAGTCCATGCAATAAACTTTGGAACATCATCTCCAGGCATCAACACTTGCATTGTACTTTCCTGCAATAAGTGGTATACAAATCATATCCCCAAATGGTGAGAAACTTCTCAAGTCTTTCTGTCAAGGATATCACAAGGAGGTTTGTTCTTGCTTCTTTTTCTTAAATCCAGTTCAATATTGCTCAACAAATGTATAAGCCAAGCTGATCCATTGACATGCCCTGCAGATGATTGGAAGGAAGCCAACCACATTTATATTACCTGATGAATCGCAGGCAGTCCAGCTCAATGACTGAACAAAAACTAAGAATTTAGGATGCTGTATGTACCTCTTTCATTTGTTGCACTTTTTGAGCTGCAGCAGCTGTATAGCTCCTGGGAGGGTCTTGATCTCTAAGATGTGATTGATCTCTGGGACTAGAGCTGGCCTGTGCCTGGTTATGTTGAAGGCGCAATCCCCACTGATAACAACATGAGAACAAAGCGCCAACTCCAAACACCATGATCACGATGATGGCAGTCTCTAAGGAGAAATTGATGCAACTGGACTGGTGCTTTGCCAGCAATGGTCCCATAAAAGCTGAAGGAGCCAAATCCTCTGGCCCAGGACCTGCTAGAGATGCAGGATGATGATCCATTCCACACACTATATATTCTTCCCTCTTCTTCCTCCTCCTCCTCCTCCTGCTGCTGCTGCTGCTTCTTCTTTTTCAGTACTCGACTATTGTTGAGTGCCATTCGACAAAACTTCAACTTGTCCTAACCGAGAACCGATTTGTAGCTCCTCCTCTCGACATTGGGTCGCCGACTTTCTTTACTGCTTCTTGAAATTTTGAAGAACCCCACAGAGCTCTACCACAACCTCCCACAGTAGTGATCTGTTTGATCTAGCTCTACCGCCCCGCTGCACGAAATAGGGTGTAATTGCTATGATCCGCAGAAGGTCCTGCAATTGAACCCAAGACAAAAGCAAGAAGAAAAGGTGCACTGTAGTAGTACTGTTTCTCCATACTTTTCCTTTCCATTTATCCAAGATCAAGCTGCTGCTTTTGGACACAAGCCGCGGCTAGTCGAGGATCTCCAAGGGGGGGAAAAAACACATACCCAATATACAGTTTCAGAATGAGATCCAAACAACCCAACAAACAGAAAAAACAGATAGACAAACAAACAAGCGCCAGCACTGATCCCAAAATGCAGCCAACGATGAATCAATGAATTATGAGAACCCTGGGGAGAGTAAATTTGACTGAGCCAAAACACTAGATCACAAAAACCAAAGAAAGAAAAATATTCAACCAAAAAGACTAAGAAGAGTTGTTGCCGAAACAGACAGACAGACAGACAGAAGAGAGATCCACAACATGAACGAGCCCCTATGACTCTCCAGCTCCCTGACTCACTGTACCAACTGGGGATTGCAATCTGGGGATGCAACTCCTGGGTTAGAACTAAATGCTCTCTTGTGGGTTGGTTCTACACACATGAACAGCTGCTTTTGGACTCAAAGTTGAAACACATTTGCACAAGAGAAAGAAAGCAGCTCATCAGACACAACACACACACACACACAAACACACAGAGAAGAGAGAAATAGAGACTACAGTGCAAACAGAGGAAGAGAGAAGAAAGAGAGAGAAAGAAAGAAAGCAAGAAAGAAAGTGGCTTGGGAAGCATTGCTGCAAGGAAAAGACAAAGCGCCTTGTTTTAGGCAGCAAAACCACATGACTCACTCCCTCCAAACCCACCCCACATTGTAAGTGTCACTCAGTGACCACCAATGGATGAATGATGAGAATTTCATTCCATTCCATTCCATCTATTCATTCATCCATCCATTCATTCATTCATCCCCCGTAACTGACTAATTTCTTACTTACTTCCAGCATCCCCCCAGTGGTGCTCTCTACCTGGCCCCTCCCTCACTGGATGAAGAAATATTGGATGAAGAAAAGTCAAAACATGCCGGTTTGGCTCAGCAGAATGGCTTTGGTTCTGCTCCTGCAATAGTTTGCGCACTTTGCTGAGGCTTGTAAAAGGCGCACCTGTGCTAGAGAAGAGTCTAATAAATATGATCTGACGACTACTGTGCTCTCTAGATGTGATTGGCGGATCATAATGATTGGTCCAGATGGTGTGCTATTAATAGTTTCCCACCTATTTGCAAGTCTCGGTTTTTATGGGTGGGGTTGCAAAAGAGTAAATAACTAAACTTCAGTTTTATGGGTGGGGTTGCAAAAAGCTCAATAACTGAACTTCAGTTTTATGGGTGGGGTTGCAAAAAAGCTAAATAAATGAACTTCAGTTTTATGGGTGGGTTTGCAAAAAATTAATTAACTAAACTTACGTAAGTTAGGTCTCTTAGAGGCTCCTAAAGCACTGGGAGAGATTGCTTAGAGCATTTGGAAACTACCTTATATGATAGAATTTCCCTCCTTAAACATTTCAAGGATGGAATATTATACATCTACTCCTTAAGAGTATGAGCAATCTTACACCTGTAATTAGGTCTAAGATTATTCATGCACTTAAGATCCCTATGACGTGCAAGGAGTAGATGGCAAGAACCCGTATAGCTTGTGATCTACATATGTTTAGGTCTATGATAACCTTCGCCTTGTGTTGTATGATGGACAAAGCTCTCATGGGAATGGGGGGACATTCTCAACATAAGGGGCCTAGGACTAGGCAATAATCACCCAAATGTGGGGCCAAACTTGACTATTTCCTCATCCTAGGCCCCATATTTTGGGAATGCTCCAATCAAGGGTTCTACCCTACACTATTTAACCCAAGATATGTTAAATTTGGACTCAACAACCTTGATTTAGTCTTAGCACTAGGTGTTTGCTATGTTTTATAAGCAACACCCAAAATAAACAAAATTGGGGTTTCTATGAGTTTTGGCAAGTTCCTTGGTTTGCAGTTAGAACCTGGGGGTTCATATTTAGGTTGTTGTCAACCAGACCCAAAACAAACACCATTTTGGTGAAATGGGCACAAGAACTCAACTTTAAAATTAGCTTTTAATTAAAATCTGACAATAAAACCAAAATTGTGGAAAACAATTCTTGAACACATGTTTAGGTCCTTTATGTTAAAAAATAAATAAATAAATAAATAAGATTGACAAGTAGATTGAATTTTATAGGCAAATAATTGATTTTAATAAATGATAAAACTTCATACTTAGACAATTCTTAGTTAGGCCTGCTTTAGACTAGGAGTCAAGGATGAAAAAACTTGGGGCCAACTTTGAGCATTTTTGGGTTGTTATTTGGCCCCAAGTTACTAATAAATGCTAGAACATTGGCCCCAAGGGTTACAAATTGGCTTCCCAAATTCGATGATATCCTTTTTTTTCAGCCTTGGGGCCAATACAAGACCATAAAGTTTAGCATTTAGTAGTAGCAACTTGAGTGCCGTTTGAAAAGATTTTTTCTATTTCAGCATTTACTCCTAGTGTGAAACCCGTAGGGCTGATTTCAACTTTTGCACCAATAGGATTGCTTGATTTGAGTTGAACCTTGGCCTTGACTCCTAGTGTAAAGTGAGCCTAGGGCTCAAACTTGTGCCAAGAAAAGCTACTAAAGGTGTGTTCACACTTGGTGTTAGGGACTTTAGTGTTCATGACTTTCTATCAAAGTTGGATCTTTTGATGTTCATATGGTGCGGAGCACTTGGTTAGGTCATTCGGCATAAGAGCATCTCCATATCATACCCAATATTTGAGCCTACAACATTAAATCTCACATTCAAGATGGTTTAGTTTATTGGTCCTACACTTTATCCATAAACATTAAACTAGGTTTGTAAAATGTGGGAGACCACTAATAGCAAAGCACTTGGATCAATTAATTAATTTGGCCAATCAATAGCAAGTGTTAGATCATGCAATGGTTTTTTTCTTTCCTAGTCACAACATCATCATATGCACAAATGTTGACCCAAAATCATTCTATTGATGCAAATTTACATAATATTTACTATTTTTCATCCAAGACCTTGCATATAGTGCATTGGTTGGGATGCTCTAACATTTGACATCTTATTTAGATGAATTAGGCACACAAACACATACAGGTTGGTCATGATCCTTGCCCTTGAGTATTTGAGTAATTCCATCAATGATCTCCCTTGTAGAGTGCAATTAGTTTGGAGCTTCATAATAAAAGTGAGGTATTTTTTCATGCTTTTGGCTTTTTTTTTTCAACATTTTTTTCACTTTTCATCTTCATTTTTTCTTAAATTGTCTTCAACATTCCTTCTTCTTTTGTGTGATTGAGTTGAAATTTCAAATCATTTATCTTGTGTTTTGTAAATCTTGGTGTTACCAATTGCAAATCACCTTGTGTTTCTTATACATTTTGGTTTTAGATTCATTTCATCGCACAACTCTCGTTCTCATTGACTCATTCTTTTTTTTCAAATGTTCTCATTTTATTTATGTATAAGTTTGATGTGTTAAGTTGATGTTACAAATCTTCACATCTTGTATTTTGTGTGTGGCACAACTCCATTTTGAATTTTTAAGTAATAATTTCACTCTTGGTCTCGCTCATCTATCCAAACCCCATGAAATTTGTTCCAATTTTTTTGCCTTTTCTCATGATGCTTCATTTCACCACATGCCATTTACATTATACCCTATAACCTCATGGAACTTAGCACCCAAAGGATAAATATTGCCATATGTGGAGTTAACATGTGTATATTGTTTTCACCATATGCTTGAAACATATAGTACTAATATTGATGTAATCTAGAAACGAACATGATATTGATCATCAACAATGCCACTAAAACACATGAAAGGCAACATTCATCATAATAAAGTTATCTTTGAAAAATAACCTTGGCTTTGGGCCTTTTCCCATTCCTACATGCTTTTGGGCCCTTTTCTTGCCTCAAAACATTTTTTCATCCTTAAATGTTGTTATCGACAAAGTGAGTGAATTTAAATGAGTTTCAAATGTTGAATCCACACATTATTATATAAGATTTGAAATATTTATTCAATAGTCGTAGCAAGAGTGTAGGCAAATTTAAAACTCAAGATAAAACCAATTGTATGACCAACATCGGGGAAAATGAAATTTTAGCCTTGTTTAATTTAGTGCCAATGTATTTTTTAGTATCAATATTTATTTTACCCTGAGCTTAACCCCTTTATGGGAAAATTGCAACTCTTGGTGCTAAGTCCTCTTTCTTTTGTGGGTAACTTTAATGGGTGTTTTGACCATGTGTTAATTTCATTTGTAATATATATTTGATAACTTAATACACTTTTGATATGTAAAGTAGTTGGGATTGAAAAAGTTATGGATGCATTTTGGGGGAAAATAACATGATATCCAAAATTTAGTGAGTGGGTATTAGTCATCAAGGGATACCTCAAACTTGAAATTGCTAGATATCTTTTGGAATTTGAAAATAATAATCCAATGCTACTATAAGATTGACCTTGAAGATTCAATGTGTTTCATAGTCATTATTGATAGGTTTGGTGGGTATGAATAATTGCTTGGTGTAATAGGTTACAATATAACCAACCTTTGAATTTTTGGGTGGATGATGAACATTTGGGGAAATGCTACATGATTGTCATCTTCATCAAAATGATGCAATCTAATAGCAACACGAATGCCCAAGAAAATATATCCTTAATCAATCTTGCCAAATACTCAAGATTGATTCTAACACTAACATTTCCAATGTGTATGTCATTTTACATGCAAAATTTGCAAAATATACCTATTTGATAAACACTACCAATTTTTCAACAAATTGAATGAACCCAAAAAGTTGAAATTGCATAATATATGAATTTTCAACTGTAGCTGAAAATTCTAACCTCTTATGTTTTTGGCACTTGTATGGTGCTAGGTTTTTGCACCTATCACATTGTCTCACTTTGATGGGACTTTTTTAAAACTTATATCTGAGAACATGAGAAGTATTATACTTGGAAATAAATAAATAATTTTTATGCATGTTTATAATTTCATTTTATAGTTATTTAGCATATAATTAAATTTGACTAGCCACTTATCTTACTTTGAAGTTATTGTTTATTTTTATGAAACATCTGCATTTCTCTAAAGACTTGGCTTTGTCTATTGCATGCAAAACTAGGATGAATACTCAATATTGAATTGTTGAACCAATCCAGCACATGATGTGTTTTTTAATTTATGGTTAATGGGTGTTGCCGATGATGGAGGATGAAGATGGCAAAGGCCACACTATTGTGGCTTCAATTGACTAGCTTTGGGACTCTATAAAAAAACTTATATTGTGTATTTTATGAAACTATGAATCTATTAAGGAAGGATTAAGAAAGGTAATTTGTTTGTTTTGTTTGGTTGTTTGATTAAGAGAGATAATATCTTTTGTTTTGTTTTGTATATACTCTAGTCAAAAATTGCAACCAAGGTTATTTCTTTTTCAATTTTATAAAAAATTGGCAAATTTTCCCCCAAAAAACTATCAAAATAAGTTGAATTTGCACTAGAAAAACAACTTCAAAGGTGGGTTTGAAAGGTGGTTCATAGGTGGTTTAAAGGCAACATTGCCCTCTCCTTTGCATTGCCATCCAAAAAAAAAAACCTCACAAAAATTTACAAGGCATGACTTTTTTTTCTGCTGCCCTGCCCTGCCCTGCCCAGAACCATCCCAAAAGAGGTTGGGAGTTAGTGCCAAGGCTGGGTCCTCCTCCCCCTCTCCCTTGTCATGAGAAGAGAGAGACCCAGTGACAAATATGACAACAGGCTATAACAAGTCATGGATGATGATGGGGCTAGGAACATTCATCCAAGTGATGAATTCAATGTAATTAAGTAATGGAAGGGGGAAGAGAGAGGCCTATTCATCATCACATAAGGCCAAGTTTGAGCTTCAACAGCATACCTAGAGCTGCTTCCTTTACTAGATAGATATAAGTAGTTGTGAGTGAATTAAATGTAAGTAATAATGAAGTAGAGCTTGGGTGGGGGTAAAATACAAGCTTCTCATACAGGCCAAGTTATGTATGAACTTCAGCAAGCATACTGAGAGCTGCTTCCTTTACTACCCTAAACCCTAAACCTGAACCCTAAAAAAATCCCATTCCAATCTAAACAGTCTAAACACTTTCACCAAACAAACCAGTTCACCTAATGGGAAACCGATTCTGAAAAGGTAAAAAAATTCCAAAAGTTGGATCCAATGCTGCATATAGTTGGTGTATGTATGTGTGTTTTGTTTCTTGCAAGTTATTTGAGATGGCGCTATTATGGTGGTTTCTACTTCGACTATGTTTGGTTGTTTTTGGTGTCTTCTTATTCTTGTTGTTTGGAGACTTTGGTTGTGTGTGTGTTTGTGTTGTGTCACTATGTTTTTGGTGTCTTCTTATTCTTGTTGTTTGGAGACTTTGGTTGTGTGTGTGTTTGTGTTGTGTCACTATGTTTTTGGTGTCTTCTTATTCTTGTTGTTTGG
>Ga0116227_10004641_pt1 | contig 29670 bp, 28 predicted proteins | sample S1TSphgellanicum_FD_89693 | JGI IMG/M metagenome (GOLD analysis project Ga0116227, IMG submission 89693) | Host-associated microbial communities from peat moss isolated from Minnesota, USA - S1T2_Fb - Sphagnum magellanicum MG | ecosystem: Host-associated > Plants > Peat moss > Unclassified... | reverse complement strand
CCTTACACTTGGCATCATTAGTTGACACATGGTGTTGACATTCTTGTGCATTAGTCATGTGCCCCACTTTGGAAAAGGTATTTAACATGTGCCCAACACATCTTGCATCTTTTTCAAGCCCATCTACATTTCTAATAGGAAAATCAAGCTTCCTTATAAAGTTGCCAGGGTTTACTTTACTTCAAACTTCGGTTTTAAACATGAGCCTAGTTCAAAAGTCCTTGTTGGCCATCATTCCCATGTTTTTCATTGACTGCTTTAGGTGAATAAGGCCACAACCATTTCTCACCATTCCCAAACAAGTCTTCTTATGTTCCATTGGTGGTTAAAGAACCTTGGTATAATGAACTAAGGTCATTTTTGTGCATCCATTAGCCACGTTCAGTTTGTTGAAGAGAGACTAACAACCTTGTAAGCAAATCCATCATTTAAAACTTTTTTCTTGTTGTTTTGTTTTTTTAGCTTGTTTCTTTTTTTCTATTTGTTTGTTTTTAAATTGTGGTTGTTTTTGTGATCAAGGTTTGTTAGGGTTTGGCTATTGGCAAAAGTTTTTTTTGGTTACCTTTATAGTTATATGTGTGATGTATTGTATCATGCATTCATATTTTGTATTCATAGGAGGGAAAAATTAACCCTTTCACAAAATGGTCTTAGAATTGGTAGAGTCAAATGATAATGCTTCTGAATTAAGTAGCTACCATACATTAAAGGAAAATGTTGGTGGTCAAAAGTCAAAATAGGTACTCAAATTTTGTTTTAATAATGACAAATGCCCTTTCTATTTATTAGTTGGTTGATTATTTATTCCCTTCTCATGTCCCACAAGTTGTTAAACTATTATCTTAGTGGTTGATAGAAGATGATAGACCTATTTTTCAACATAATAAAATGAACAATAAGAATAAAAAATAATAGTTTTGGATTGAATGTATTGTTGCCAATGTTTGACAAACATATTATCTATCAAATAATAAATCTAGATTGAATGTATTATTGTTGATGTTTGATAGCTAGGTCTTTGGGCAATTTGATTATCGCCTTATTTTTTGTTGTTAACATGTTATCATGGTTTGATGTTGTTGTTTATTATGTGCAAGGTGCATCAACAACATTTCAAGCAACATAATTAGTCCATGTCCATACTAAACATCTAAATATTAAAGACCACCAGTATTTTATATTGTTCTCCATTGGACCAACACAACTCCAACAACAACATTTAGGCCCACCAACAAAGTTCCAATAGCAAGACACCTTCCCAAAGGCAGCAAAAGTGATTTCTTGCAATAAGATTAATAATTTATAGTAACATATCAAAGTTCCATTACCAAAAACTTTTTCAAATGAGTTCTTTTTTATATTATCATCTAGCATGTTTTAGTTTGATTGAAAGCAATCATAAAAAATTGTGATTAGAAATATGATTCTTTTATTTTTGCAATGTTTAAAGGTATGGCATGACAACATGAAAATTTTGTGGGCTTAGAGATTTCAAGCTCACTACCCATTCAAAGAAATAATGTGTAAGTATAGTAGTTTTTAGTTGCAAATAATCCTCTTAGCCCTCCACTTAAGGGAACAACTTCTTCATCTACATGTGTTAATATGAACACCTAACACCTTAGTTTTAGTTAATAAGGATAAAAAATGAGCAATATCCTTAGTGACTTTACACCAACAAGCCAAATTTTGGGCTAGTTATAGTTACAAGTCTATTCCATAGGCTTTTTTTCTTGCAAAAAATGGGGACCCTCCCAATTGTGATCAAGTGCAACAATTGAGATGTAGCATTTGTTTCCCCCACATTGTCCTTCACGCTTTGATTGAGAAAAAAACAAAAGGGAAGAATGAAAACACTGTGTACAACGCCTTTTTTGAAACAAGTTCCATGAAAAGGCATGTTGAATCTAAGCATCTTGAATTCCTAATTACATATGTTGAAGAAGTTATTGTTGCATACAACATTTTAGGGTTACAAATAGTGGGTTATGAAGGTTATAAGGCCATCTAGTCAACCAATAAACATTCCAAAGTAGCACCTAGTGCAATTTCTATTTTTTTGGGGAGTGAAACTTTTTACAAGAAACAAGATGAAGTTCAAATATTTTTTAGAGGACTTGATATTGCTTACGATTAAAGGGTTTTCCCCTTTAAGCACATGTGAAAATGTTTGGATGTGGAGGTTGGATCCCAAAGTGGCTTCCCTTCTCAAAAGACATTATTTGAATATATCTTTCCAACCATGGTTACATGTTGTTGAAAGTTGCATGTTCAGCCTTTGCTTAATGCCACATCTAAAGTTACAACAACATTTTATCTATGGGATGAATAGGGGGCAACATGATCAAAATTTCCAAGGAGAGATTGGAATTGTAATTAGAAGTTGATGCCATAGATGGACATGCGCATCAAGGTGAAAAAAACTTGGTGCCAACACACAAAAGCAAGTAGTTCATGTTTGAGGCCTTTCCTTGATTTCATGGATTGCTTCAAGCTTTTTAAAGTTCATAATATGGTTGTTCTTATGTTGGATCCCTAGTTTAAAAACTTGAGTTTAATGGGAGATTATATTGGTCATTTTTCAGCAATTGAGATTACTACTGCATATGATAGAAAGTTTCTCCTCTCCACTTTTAAGATTTTGTTCTAGAAACACCAAGGATGGTTCAATGCTTATTCAACTATTGTGCAAGAAACTATGTGTAATACTCATGTTGTTTTTGGAGTAGGAGTGTCTAAAGATGAAATTTGTTTTGAACAAGTAAGTGTTGTTTTTTTTACTTTTTTGCAAAACATTGTAAGTTGATTTGTTTCATTATTTGCACTCTTTAAGTTAACTTATTTGAACACTGTGTGTGTAAATGCAAGTTCGACAAGAATTGTCATGCTTTTGCACATTTGATGTGCACTTGGAAGAAGTAAGAAACCCTCTTATTTGGCAGTCAAAACATGAAGGGAAATTTCCAAGAGTTGCCTATTTAGCTAGAGCGATTCTAGACATACCTAGTAGTCAAATTGAAAGAGAGAGAGTATTTTCTATTGTAAGCATTCTCACACGTCTTTGTCATTGTTGACTTGGTCTAAAAAACTTGGATTTCTTAGTTCTTTAAATCAAGGATTGGTTTGATGATCCTGCTATTGGATTTGATGCTATAAAAGCATCTCAAGATGTGGATGAGTTTGGAAAGGTTGACAAGGAGATACTAGATTTGTTAAATGTCGAATTTTGAATGAGGTTGAACATCATGTAGAAGATTGTGTGTAGAATTGAGACATGTATCCATGATTTTGGTAGTGTTTTGTTCATTTTACACATGGAACTCTTGTCCCTTATTGCCACTTTTATGAATGTGCCAATTCTATGATCACATTAGAAATTAGAATTGAAGTAACCTTTCAAGTGATCAATTTCATCAAAGTTTGCATGTTTTGATATTTTTTGTATTTCATTTTTTGTTTTTGTTTTACATGGTGTGTAACTTTTTACACTTACACTGTTTTTACATGACCTAAAATGATTTACATGATTTTACAATTACATGGAGTGTAAGTCCTCAACTATATAGATGCACAACACTGGTTTAGACCTCCATAAAGGACAGCAAATTTTTTTCTTAAAATGTTTTTAAATTATTATTTTAAAAAAAAATGATAGCCTGGTGGGTACCTTCCCAAGTTGTGAAAGCTCCCCAGACAGCCTAGAGAGAAGGTAGAAGTTTCTTGTTCAGACTATTTAAAAAATAGGTTTTCTTAATGCAAGTGAGTGACCAAAAATACAAAGAAAAAAACAGTTGCAGTGCATTCAGCATAGGTGAAGGTTCCACATATAAATTTGAGCTCTACGTTGCTACGCACTACCAGTGACCACCAATAATTTTATTTTATTTTATTTTATTTTTATGTTTTCATATGGTTTTCAATAATTTATCATTATTTATGTCAATGTCAAATTTAATTTATATTAATATACATTTCATGGACATGGAAAGACACATGTTAATTGGTTTTTTCATATTCATGTTGGTGGAGAGGGAAAAAGACTGAAGTACTTATGAAATGGAGGTAGTTATTAAGAAAAGGTGGGAGACAAGTTATTAAGAAAGTAATGAAGTAGTTAGGCTTGAAAATGAGATATTATTTCTGAAATTGTTTCTGAATGATCCATGGACAACCATGAGAAGAAGGATTCCAAAAAATCCCCCATATACCAGTTCCGATTACTTGTCACTGGAATTAGGCTCTTGCATTGTGTCAAGTGAGGTCATTGGAAAATGCATGGAGAAAATTTGAAAATTTTTTTACACAAAACTGAAGATGATGATGTGGGTAGTTTCTGAAAGCCAGCAGGGGATGATGAGGAGAGCAATAATTCAGATACCATTGTCATTGGCCAATGCAGAGCTACAAGATAGATGCATTGGAGCATAAGAAGAAGTGCCTGATTGTTTTGTTGTCAACAAAAATGGATCTTGCAAATCCCAATATCTATGATGCTTGTAAGCTGTTGTTACAGCACTGGACACTTTGTTTTGTCTTCTTCTTCATAAACCCTAAACCCTAAACCGTAGCCTCCAAATCTCTTGAATGCAAGTCTCTGGGGATCTTGATACACATGTGACAGAGATGGCAATGAAAAGGAACAGCTGCCTGCTTCTTTGTTGTTGGAAACCTCTTCCTCTTCTTCTTCTTCTTCTTCTGCTCCAGTTACTTTTCCAAATCCTCAATGTGAACAGTTTGGACATAATCTTCTTCTTCTGAATTGCAGACCCTCCTTTGTTCTAGGTCCTAACTCCTAACATCAACAAGCAGGCTCATCACATAATGGCTCTGCCCTTCAAATGATATCCATAAGGATGATAAATATTCAATGCACTAAATTAGAAATGGTGAAGCCCAAGTGGATCCTTCGAGTATGCCAGAAATTGTTTCTATAGTACTTCACATGGTATTGTTTCTATACTCCACCTGACCCAGCTAGAATGTAGGGATACAAACCTCGGCCTGTTTTGGGGTGCATCACAGTGGGTCTTTACCCTGAAGGGCAGAGCCAACAAATATTGAGACAACAAACAGACTTGAAACTTAGCTTGACAGATACAATTTCTCTCTTCTCTAGCAATGGCACTTGGGTCATCTGGATAAGTGATACAACTGAACCATGGAACTTTTGACTCGACCTGGAGGTCCCACTCTTGTTGGTTTGAGATCTCTAATGATGTGTTGATTGCACACCCAACGTTGAGTACTGTGTATTTTTGGCATGCTCAACACTTCAATTTTGTTGGCAACTCAGAGGATGAAGAAGACATGGAGAGTCAAGTGAATGAGCAAATGATGGCAACTCAAGCTCCTCCAACTGATAATCAGCAAACGATGCAATCTGTTCTTATACAATTGGAGTTGAGTCAATTGGAAAATCTGTGTTTAATTAGGAAGATAGCTGATATGTCCTCGAGTATTTATTGCTTCATCCTGAGGAGCTTTTCTTTGCCAGTCCAACAAGTTCTTTGTCTTCATCAGCAGAAGAAACACATGCTCAATTCATGCTTGTTTCCACACCAACCCACAAGAGGGGTTGTATTTTTTCTTCCTTGATATTAACTTCACTGTGGTTCATAGGGTGCAAACTCATGCTGGATGCACTTCGTATGGTCCTCTTGGAGTGCACATGCTTCTGCACCATAACCACAGTGGCTGAGCCAGAGGATGTCGTGTTTTCTTCTTCTCTGGCTTTGTGACTTCTCACTGCTCTTGTTGACTTGACTTCAACTTCTGCAATTCTTTACAGGCCTGCTGGTCCAACAAGCTGAGGAGGACCCAACTTTGGCATACCTGTCACAAATGTATGCATAAGCAGTGCATTGACAGTCGGGCGTTTCATGACATCCACTTCCAAGCACTGACTAATAAAATCAATCATATCTGATGGCAAATCCACAGGAATAGGTGGTGCTTCCCCATGTCCCACTTTCCAAAGAACCTGAGCTCGCTCCAAATATCCATTTGGAGGAGCTTGAGTTGCCATCTCGAGCACAGTGCACCCAAGACTCCAAATATCAGCAGCAACATTATATGTCTTCTTGGGATTGATTACTTCCGGTGCCATCCAATAAGCACTTCCTACACAAGACCCACCAAGCTTGGCCACCTCTTTTGCCAGTCCAAAATCAGCTAGCTTCACTATGCCACTTGAATGCACTAATATATTAGCACATTTGATATCCCTATGTACAATGTGATGGTCATGAAGGTACTTCAGACCACAAAGAATTTGCTGTGTGTATCTGCGGATTTGATCACTGAACATCTCATATCGTTTGTACACAGATAACAATGAACCTTGCGATACAAACTCCAGAAAGATGTAGAGCTTATCCATCTCTGTTTGTGTGCCAAGGTACCGAACAATGTTCTTGTGTTGGAATTTACTTAACAGGTTGATTTCTTGCTCCAGTTGCATGATGCACTCATCTCGCTGACCTTGCTCTGACAAGGAGACTTCTTTCACTGCAAAGAAACACCCATTGTCACCAAGTCCCTCATACACGGTCCCAAATGAACCACTCCCAAGTAGCTGTCCTTTTCTCCATGAGCTCCATGCCAGCTTTTTTGGAAGAACTGGCTTAGTGACAAAGTTCTCCTCAGAAACAGTTCCTTCTCGGGTCTGACTATTTGCTGCTGGCAGTAAAAGGATGTCAATCACTTGTGCAACAGGCTCTGCAACGTATCTACAGGTCTCCTCAGCTTCATTAGCAGCTGTACACTCTTGACACTCCTGTTCTGAAGAACATTCTTCAAGATGTTTTCTATGCCATGGTAAGCATCCAGAAGTGTGTCTAGATTGATTACTAGAAGCTTGTGTGACAAAGTGATCACTGTTGACTGGCATAGTACCTCCTCTTCCATCTGATGCTTTGGTCTTGCTAACTGTGCTAGCTTCAACAGAAGTGGAGTCCTGATGTGAGGCTGACAGTTCACCTGACTGTGCAGGTGGTCGAGTGGGCAAGTCAATGGAGATATTCTTTGCTGATTGGGCAATCATGACCATCTCTGCATCCGTTTGGGCCATAGAATCCTTCCAATGACTACCATATAACTGATGGACCTGCTTATTGCCCAAATTCACATCTACTAACCTGCCGTGGGGTCGGGGCAACTCAATGCCCTTGACAGCTTTTGGCAATTGAATTTGGGTGTGTCAAGGCAGATCTATGGTAGCTGATCTAGGTGGCTGATCAAAGTCTCTACCATATGATTCTGATGATGTGCAAGTAGCAGTAAGAGGAGAGATGGGTTGGCCAGAAGTTGAGGAAGCGGATGGCTGGCCTGTAGCAGCCAGAGAAATAGCTGGACTTCTGTGGTGGGACTTCAGAAGTTTCCAGTCAGATGCAGAAATCCCAAGATTTGCTGCGCCAGCAACACCTAAGAAACTGTAAAGATCATCCAGACCTGCTTCGTCTGATGGACCCCTGACCCGGAAGCTTGTTTCCCGATCCCAGCTATGCCTTCTGGGTGCCCTAAACACATCACCAACTGGAGTTGTGGCTGCAGCAGCACCATTCTTCACCTGATCTTTGTCTTTCAATTTGCTGCTGTCTCCATGGTGAAGTGGATAGTATTCAATATTTTTGAGTCCCCTCATGCGGTCAAGCTTTGGTTTCACCATGGATCCTGACGTAATCCTCTGGCAACCCAACTGACCGTGCACGTTTCTCTTTCTCCTATCTTGAGGTCCAACACCTAGGTTTCTCCACAGGGTTTTTGACTCTTGCTTTTAGCTCTGAGGAAAATTCAGGGTCGATCAACCATCATAACAGAAACCCTGAACATCTCAAAACAAGCTCTCTCCCCAGTCTCTGAATTCACCCAGTCTTTTGACAGTTGCTCCCAGTTGATCACTGCACCAGAAAAAACCTGAAAAAGTATACAAATTTGGACCAACCTCAGAATCCTTGATTCCCTCTTTGACCAAGTAATATTTGAGTACTCCAGGACAAGCTCAAACACATAGGTATACCAAATCACAAAATTGAAAACCTTCTACCAAACTCAAATTGATACAAATTCCTTCAAATGGATCCAACATAATTGGAATGCCTGCCACTTCTACAAACCCATTCTAGCATCAGAAAGCCTACTCAATACCTAAGTTGCAACCAAAAAACAGATTGTGCTTTTACCTGGCAAAGAAGCCTTTGGCAATTCACATATGCTGGCCATTTCTTCAGTCCTCTTGAGATCAAGCATTGGCTCCTCAAGCTACCAGCAAAACACACCACCGAGTTCCCATATGCAGAGTAACATATGGCCCATTCCTTGACAGCATATAAGAAGAAGAAAGCTCCACCACCAACAAAATCTGCAAATCCAAACTCCCAAAACATCTTTAGAACTCCCCAATCCTTTGAGTCTTATCATATAACAAAACCATGAACAAACACATGGTACAATAACAATACCCATTTCTGCAAAACTCCTCTGGTCACTCATCCCTTTTCCATTTCCTTCCAAAAAACCTGCAAAGAACATCATCTGCTTATGGTGCTACTGCACCCCCCCCCACCCTTTTTTTTAACCACCTTGCACAACAACACCATTGAAGCTTTTGTTTTCCTTCAGAAACTCCACATCCTCAGGCCACTTATACAAAGCTCTGTGAGCTGCTCAATCACTCCATCTTCAAGGCTCTCAAAATATGGAACAACACAATAGCTGAAACACTTTCGTTGCATTTCACAGCTTTTCTCGGATGAACAGATATTTGTAGCTGGTAGTATTTGACTGTTCCTATGCTTCACTACAAAAGTTCAAAATGTCCGAAAAAAAAATCCACTGCCAACAACAACAACAAGAAGCGACACAAATCAGACAAGAAAAATTGAAGTTGTGGGTCTTTTCTGCAAACAACAAAAAATAAAACATGAGAATGGGGGTAGTGGAAAAAGTCCACTACCAAGAAGAAGAAGAAGAAGAAGCAACATACAAGAAAAATTGGAGTTGTGAGTTTTTTCTGCCAACAACAAAAAATCAGACATGAGAATGGGGGTAGCCTAGTGGAAAAAATCCACTAGCAGCAACAACAAGAAGCAACGCAAACCAGAGAAGAAAAAATTGAAGTTGCAGGTCTTTTCTGCCAACAACAACGAGAAGCAACAACACAAAATCAGACAACAAAAAATTGGAGTCGTGGGTTCTTTTCTTGCAAGCAACAAAAAATCAAATCTGAGAATTGAGGGAATAGGTTTGCAAGAAATGGAAGTAGGGAGCGAGCCATGAGCCAAGACCCATCATCATCATCATCATCATCATCATCAAAATGTTTCTAACAAAGTTTGGGATTTGGTGCAAAACTCTCTGTTAGCATCATTAGGGGAAGAAGAAGAGGAAGAACTTCTCTAGTTTATAATTCTTCTTTTTCTTCTCCTTCTTGCTATCACAATTTCTTTGCACATTCTTCTTTGCAAAGTCCCTCCTCTCTCATAATTTGTCACTTTATGTGAAGAATATTCTGACTCCATGCAACTTTGTTGAATGTTTTTTCAAAGTCTTTCCTTCATCCATGTACCTAGCAAATTCCTTCCCTTTTGCCTTGCAACTGCACAAAACAGTGGAATTTTTGGCATAATTGTGATTCTACAGACACTCTTTTGTGCTCCTCCGCAGTGGCACAATAGTGTTATCCGTAAAGTAATCCTGTCTTCCCCATGTTTTTGGGCCTCCTTTCCACCCCTATCCCCTCTTTCAGTGGTATCCGCAAAGCAAAGACATCTTGATAAATCTCAGTATGAAATGCTGATACTCATCATTTAATGCACAAGGTTCCCAGACTAATTATAGTAGTTGTACAGTTAGGAGCAGTGAAAATATATGTAGCAGCATTGGAGGCGCTCAGGAAAAAGGAAAGACAGTATGAAACTCAGATTACGTATGAAACCCTAATACGTGAAAAGAGAGACCAATTCAGATCTTTTGAATGGTGTCTGAGTGTATAGATGTAAGGTTTTTCTTCTTCTTCAGCAATTTTTTAAAAATTCAATTTTAATTTTAAAAATTTCAGGTTTCTCATCATTACTATTTAACTTTTAGTAATTTTTTTTGCAGTTGCTGATGTGATGACTTGAAAATAGGTATACAACAAATGTATGTTCACATGGTGGTCACAATACCAAAGTCATATACGATTGTATAATTTATTGCCTGCATCATCTTTGTGAAAATTTGAAAAAAGAAAGAAAGAACATTTGCAACCTAATGTTATTGCACAAATAAGTAGAATTTTTTCTAGTAAATAAGAGAATTATAGCTTTGTGAGACCATAAACTTGTGACATTGTAATATGGTCAACTAATACATTCCATATCATTCTTTCACACCTATAATGTCACTAAAAATCCCCTTGGAAGTAACATAACTAGGATCAAGAATTTCAAAGTGTTGAGTGAGAGCCTACTAATAATACACAAAGGGTGAGATTTTTCATTTAAAATTTTATTCGCTTAGGTTATCAAGATCATGCCATGGCCACTATCTCCAAGGGCTGCTTGTGCAAACAATAGAGAGTGGCCCTTATGGGAACCCCACAAGGTTTAGGGTTTAGGGTTACTTAATGGGTAGGCTACTTAATGCTTTGACAAAACTTCACATTGCTATCCTACCAACACACCTTGTACATTAGGCCCACCTAGTGTTTACCTTTAGGCTACCTAGGCTTTTTATCTTATGATCCATAAGGCTACCCAAGACTTTTGGTTTATGATTCCTAAGTTAACTAGAGTTTTTGTTTTAAGATAGGCAAGTGGGCCTATGAGTACTACCTAATGTGACAATAGGTAGGTACTAAGTAGAAGCACTCATCACCAAACATTCATGGTTGAGTGAACACTCAAATAGTTCCCCAAAAAAAACGCATGTTAGCAAACAAAGGTCAGCTAATTGTTCAACAATTGCCTTAAAACAAAATGAATGGGTTCTTAAAACTTGCAGTTGGGGGTTTTGAACAATCCATTTAAGGAAATTGTTTTCATGTGTGGTAATGGGTAATCACTCCTCACAATAAAAAATAAAAAATATTGATTGTTGGGCGTTTTAAACAATTTGTTTGGCCATAAATATGAGTGGGGCTTGTCAAAACTAAAGTCTTTCGAAGTGTCAAAACTAAAAAAAAAACTTTTGGAGGAAATTGTTTGGAATAAAGTTCACATTGTTTAATAATAGGAAGGGCATTGTTTGTGTATAAAGTTTGATATGTTTTGTTAACAAAATGCATTTTAGTTGCACATGGAAGCATAAGTGTTCACAAGAAAACTGCGATTCATTGTTTCCCTAAAAAAATGTTGTTTGAATCATGCTAATAACAAAAATTAAGTGTTCACTCACCAACCTATCTAACTTAGTCTTTCACTTTTATATGCAAAATATCTCACAAATGTGATAGTGGTGCCCTACCCAACGTAACAAGGGACGAGTTGCATTCAAGAAAATGGTTGAAGTTGGCTTCCAACAAAATGAAGAGAACTTTAGTGAAATCTCCCATGCCAGCTTGGGACAGGAAATTATGCTTCAGGAACTCCGCCCGATGTACATTGTGCTCTTCCTTGAGGAATCTCCCACGCCAGCTTGGAGTGGGAAATTACGTGCTCGAGGAAGTGTACCCAAGGGACATGGTACTCTTCCCTCACGAATCTCCCATACCATACGAATTTGAAGTGGGAAATTGCCCTTGAGGAAGTGCACCCAATGTACATTGAGCTCTTCCACAAGGTTGTTATGTAAATTGAAACTTGTTTGGCTTGTGCCGTTGGCCCAAGTGTGAACCCATTACAAAATAGGGAAACTCAACAACATATGAACATTGTTTTGCAATGTATGTATTGATTTTTTGAACAGCCAAATATGAAAGGGCATCATGCTTGAATTAAAATGTAAGCCTTCAAGTGTTACCACATTCTCCACTGATTTTTCCTTCCAAAACCTTGTTTTTTGGAATTTATTTGAATTTTCGGTGGCAGAAATCACTTTAAAATCAATGTCTTCCACAACCTAAATCCAAATCGTACCAAATAAATTCTATTAAATCCTGCTCATCAAGATCTTTCCAAGAACACCAAAGGCACATTCCAATTCCTCTGAAATTTTCAGCTACAATTTAATTTAATTTAATTTTCAGTGAAAAAATCATTCAATATTCAAGAACTTTTGCATTGCAAGTCCAAATGTCATGGAACCAAGCCCATGCACCCCTCCTCATTGAGAGCTTTCCAAAAGACACCAAGAACATGATCTGAAGCATCCGAGTTTGGTAGATCTCATAACTACAAAACAAACAAACTACTTTCCTTCATAGAAAGACTAGTGTGGCCTGTGCCGTTGGCCTAAGTGTTACCACATGTTCAACTGATGTTTTCTTCCAAAACCTGGTTTTTTGAAATTTATTTGAATTTTTAGTGGCAGAAATCACTTAAATTCAATATCTCTCACATTCTGAATCCAAATCTTATCAAATAAATTCCATTAAATCCTACACATCAAGATCTTTCCAAGAACACCAAAGGCACATTTCAATTCCTCTGAAATTTTTGGTTACAATTTTGTTTAGTTTAATTTTCAGTGAAAAAATCATTCAATATTCAAGAATTTTTGCATCACAAGTCCAAACGGCATGGAACTGTACCACACGAGTGGGTTTAGGACCGAAACTATGTATGATTACTACATAGTTATGGAATCTATGTTTTTGGTTGTAAAACTATCCTCCCACCCTACTATTGACTATGCAAGCCTCACCATTCTCCTTCCATGAACTACACATAAACAACACCAAAACTATTAAAAAATAAAAAACTTTTCCAAAATCAAAATTTCAATTCTCACAAACTTTGTATTCATACCATAACTTTGTACAAATGAAGGTGTTTCTCAAGGTCACAAACACTTCTTTATATACTAACCAAAAGGAAACTAATCAAAAAACTTCCTAAAACCTATCCACCACATGGTTCCCCAAATAATCAAAAGGAAACAAAATCACATGGTTCCCCATGTGATTTCACAATTAATCACAAGAAAACAACATCACATGGTTCCCCATGTGATTTCACAATTAATCATAAGCAAATAACATCTCATGGTGCACATGACATGAGTCAATGCACCATGACCAAATTATGGAATCTTACACCCAACTTACCCCATTAAATAATTACCTAAGTAATTGTGTAATCAAGTTACACATCAAGTTACAGAACCAAGCTGATGCACCACCCCCCCTTCTTGAGAGCTTTCCATAAAGACCAAGAACATGTTCTGAAACATCCTGGTTCAATGGATCTCATCGACACAAAACAAAACAAATAAACTACCTTGCTTCATAGATACATAACTTATGTGCTTATTGTAGTAACATAAGGTGACAACAATTGTAACACAATTAATGCATTGGATTAAAAAGAATTCTATCCTTTTGATCTTGGAAAGCTTATGGTTCAACACTTATAGTTTATTTTGGGAACTAAATTTAAACATCCATAAAACACTATGGTGAGCTCACCCCCCTATCTATCTAGTAATCGAAAGTACTTGGAGAAAATTCCTAGTGTATTTGGAGGGAGCTTATATGTTAATACCTAGTGTCTCTTTGAAATGTAGATATAAGAGGCCTCTTGTGAGCTTAATGCATTTAATCACATCACAACCGTTCATCTTGTGTTTTTGGATCGATAAGGTCCGCGGGTGAGGGACATTCCCAAAATCAAAGGTTAGACTCAACTAGAGAGCCTTCCAAATGGGGAGGTACTTACATCTTCACAAAAGAAACTTCTATTTTTTGGGGAATTTCTAAAATTTTAGATTTTTATTTACATATTTATGTATTTTTATTTTGGTGATGGGCCCAATAAAATGGCTCATTGCAAAGGGGAAAAAAGGGGTGGGGGGGGGGAGGGTTAAAGGAGGGAGGCACCTCATCTAACTACCAATAGAAAAGCATGTATAGATGCTCATAGAGCCAATTATTATAAGGTAGGTAGATAAATAGGCACCTCATCTAGCTACCCAAATAGACCTTTTTTCTCCTTCCTTGTGGACAAGTCCAGTGGTCATGAGACAACACGAATCGGAAACTGCCACGTGGAACGGCATCTGGTTATGGCCCCAGGCTGAGAGCTCCAGAACCCCGGCTTCTCTTCCCCGCTGTGCAGTCTTGTGCTCGCGTTGTCGCCGCTTCTCCTCTTCCCTTCTCTTCTCTTCTCTTCTCTTTTGCAGCAGATCATCATATTCTTCTTCTTCTTCCTCCTCTCTTGTGCGTCTGTGTTTACCTAGCTCGTCGGCGTCCATGAGGAGCACACGAGGGATTAGCCGCATTGCAGCCGGACTCAAAAGATGGGCAACTGAAGCAGCAGAAGGGAGGCAACGGCAATGGAGCTCCACTCCGCTATTGTTTGGTGGTGAACGGGGCTTGTCCACTGTGCCGGCTGTTTTTGTAGACAAGAACACAAGGGTGATATGCCAGGGGATTACTGGCAAGAATGGGACCTTCCACACGGAGCAAGCCATCGATTACGGTACCAAGATGGTAGGAGGAGTCACACCTAAGAAGGGAGGAACGGAGCATCTAGGGTTGCCGGTGTTCAATACTGTGGCTGAAGCCAAGGAGGAGACGAAAGCTAACGCGACGGTGATCTACGTCCCAGCCAAGATGGCCGCTAACGCAATCCTGGAAGCCCTGGAAGCGGAGCTAGAACTGATCGTTTGCATCACGGAAGGCATCCCACAACACGATATGGTGATGGTGAAATCGGCATTGTTGTCGCAGAGCAAGTCACGGCTGATCGGCCCCAACTGTCCGGGTATCATCAAGCCCGGAGAGTGCAAGATCGGCATCATGCCTGGCTACATCCACAAGCCGGGTCGCATCGGAATCGTGTCCAGGTCGGGTACTCTCACTTACGAAGCTGTTTTCCAGACCACTGCTGTAGGATTAGGGCAATCCACAGTGGTGGGGATTGGCGGGGATCCTTTCAATGGCACCAATTTTGTGGATTGTCTGGAGAAGTTTGTGGCTGATCCACAAACCGAGGGCATCATCTTGATTGGAGAAATCGGTGGATCTGCGGAAGAAGAAGCTGCTCAGTTTATCAAAGACAGTGGCACACACAAGCCTGTTGTTTCTTTCATTGCAGGGTTAACTGCTCCACCAGGTCGACGAATGGGTCATGCTGGAGCTATCATCTCTGGAGGAAAAGGGACAGCTCAAGATAAAATTGCAGCTTTGAAAGCAGCAGGTGTCTCTGTAGTAGAATCTCCTGCACAAATTGGATCCTCCATGCTTTCTGTGTTCAAGGAGAAAACCCTAATTTGACCTAGAAATTGAAAACCCTAGTTTACAAAACTGGATTGTTTTGGCAAGGAACCCACCTGACCGACTGATTGAGCTTCTTCTTCTTCCCCTAGTCACCTGGTCACATATTATTGTTTAACATTTGTTGACCACAATTCGAGAGCAGGGTGGTTTAGGGTTTTTCTACATCCCGCTGCTATTTGTAGCGCAAGGTCCATACTGGGTGGAGGGAGAAACTTCAGTCTTTTTGGAAGCAAGAGAAGCATATTGCTAGGGTTTGCAGAATGGGACATAGATGAACTCTGATATTCAAGGAGCTGGGGCCCTTTAGACTGAACCCATTTTGAGCAGCTTCCAGTAATTAATGAGTCCTCTTTATCCTTAGCAAGCATACTTTTGTTGGCAGAGCAGATTGACCTGGTGTTTGATGCACAACAATTGCTCTGCAGCATGTTTTGCATGCAAGAAGCACGGGGTGCATGCAGATTGATGTTTGCAGGGTCCCATAATTGAGGGTATGTCAAACTAACGGTTTCCTTGAAGAGTACCTGAGATGCCATTATTATGTTGCTTGATGGTATCTCAAAAGTTTGCTTACTGAAGCACATCAATAGGCTCATAAAAGGGTTGAGGATGTCTCTTTGATGGCAGTGTTAAGGTGCTGCTGATGCGAGGGAAGACACAATGTTCTTACTCATGAGCTTCCTTAGTGTGGTTTGTTGTGGTTGTTGTAAAGGGAGGTCAAATGAGCTAGAAGCATCACTGGGTCATGGGCCAGACTGGTTGGAACAGATAATTCCTTACTCTTGTAACTCTGGTGTCACTGAATGCTGCAACAGTTTTGGCTTAGAGTGATGAATGGCATTTAGTGCTTTGTGTCTGGAGTGCTAGCCAACATCATGATGGAGTATTCCCCCTTCGCTTCTAGAAATTTGAGAGAAACTCAGGATTGTTAATGATTTTGGGTCATGTCACTGAAGGTCATGGTCTGCTACTTTGGGTTGTTACTTGTTACCCTTTTGAACATATCAGCCTGGTCCTCGTGCTAGGTAGAAGACTGATTTTTTGCTTGGTATGGTTTGAGGCACTTATAAACTTGATATTGAAATTGGTAATATGGCAAGTATATACTAAATACTGAGTTTTCTTTGTTTAATCGTTTTTGTTTAGGAGGGGTAAATATTTGAACCTCTTTTTACCATATTAGAGTTCAATTTTTTTTACAAGATACTCAATTTTAGTTTGTCTTTTGAGTTTTAGCATTTTGAGCTCTTTGATTTTTTGGGCTTTTAATTTTATGAGTGTAGAGCTTGCAATAAGTTTTAATTATTCTCATTTGAATTTCATACTTGGTGTTTGCAATGAATTCAATGGCATTTGACAAAGTGTTAATAGTGTTTTATTTTATTTTATTGTGTTGAGATTTTGAGAATTAATTGTTGCATAATGAGGAGATTGGGTCAAGTGAAGAATCTATTCTTAGAGTTTGAGTAATCATTCATCTTCCATGTAATGTGGATTAATTTTATTCAAATTTAATTTAAATACATATGTAACATGTACATGTACAAAGATTGTGAAATAGAAAAAAAAAACATCAAAAAACAGATTAAGAACCTTAATTTTATATTAAAAATACACTTATATTTTACATCATACAAAGACAAATTCAAGAAAGTCAAAACAGAAAATCACTTCAAAAACAACCTTAATGTGTACACAAACACAAAGATTAAAAATCACAAAAAAAAATTCTAAAAATTGATAAAAACAACTTCAATCCTCAATACATACATGTGTAAGAAACATCACCGGAGCTCCAAAATGTTGTAAAATATAATGATTTTCTTAAATTTGGAGACCTTTTAATATTGCCATGGAGAGTTGGTAAAGTATTTTAATGTGGTAAAATTTATAAGAAAAATGTTTTTAACCCATGTTTCCAAATTTTTTAACCTAGGGCGTAGTTGTTGTAGCCTTGTTATGCCTAGTGGTTTCAATTGATTGGAATTGATGCAATGCATGGCTTAAAATAGTTTTAATGGAATTTCTATAAAATCTCATAAATATATCAATGGTAACCTTGTGTTTGGTCTTGATTGCCTTTCAAAGATTAGGTCATTTCAATGCCAAACTTTGAGTTTGCAATTTTTTTTTTAAACAAGTCACTTGGGCTCCACACTATTGTGCATTACTACATATAATCAAATGATGAAAATACCATGTGTTCATTAGATTGTACCAATGGCCATCACCTAGTACATGATTTGGCTATGTAAATGTGTGTTGATTATATTTTGTCTCCACTACTACAGATGTTAAGCTTATTGTGTCTTTTGGTTACAAGATTTTGTCTTTGCATCAATGCCTTGTACTCTCTCTTAGTTTCCATGATTTTGATAGCCATACTAATAGTCACAACTTGCACACAAAATGGCTATATATTTTTCATAAAACAAGTTTAATTGAGTTATTAGGGTGTCAAGTGTTAGTTCATTTACAACTATTTTGTGTAATTGAGGTGCATCTTTCATCTTCCGTATACATTCTTCAAAACCTTTACATGGGACATAATGTATAAAGGTTGATTTTAGGATCATTCAAAATCAGGTGTTTTAATCACTTATAAAAGAGTGATCTAAACTACAAGTGAAAACATTGTTGGCCCTCTATCATTGGGCTTGATTTGGGGGTGCCAATGGTTTATTGGTTAGGTCAATTTTTGTGTTTGCACAAAACCAATAAATAAATAAAAATTGCTACACAATTTTAATTATTAAATCAAAGCTCAAAGTCAAGGAAAATGTGAAGAAATGTATGTTAAAGGTAGAAAATTGTTTTGTGTTGGTCAAACATCATGAATTTTACGAGATGGTAGTACTGTCACTAAATGGTAGTTATCATCAAATGACAAAAAAATCACATAAGAATTTTATGAAATGAATATGGTTTTTGACAATAGTACCATTAGTACAGTGAACTACATTCATGGGGCAAAATAATTAGAAATTAATTTTTAAATGAATTTTAATAAGAGTAATAATAGTTGTTAGAAATAATATTCTAATCTAATTTACTTATAAAGGCATCCTAATAATTATTTAATTATTAATGATAAATATTCTATTTATCATCTTCTTTTTATTACAAGGTGAAATTATTTAGATTAATTAGTCCAAGTGGATAAGGGATGGATAGATTTCATTTAATTATGATGTGTAGAAGGGATTAGAATAATGAGAAAAAGATAATGAAATTTACGAAGATAAGAACTCAACATTTGTGTGGTGAATATAATTTTTGGGTTCTTTATTTATCATTTGAGGAGGAAGATTGTGCATGGTTCCTTTGTATGATTTTAGATTGCATGCGGCTAAAAAAGTATTCTTGAGGAAGAAGTGTGTATATGACATTGAAAATAAAGGTGAAAAGTATAGAAATATCTTGCACTTTGATTGTTGCAATGAAAAATGGTTGAAATTATATCATTTTTAAAAAAAATTGTGCTACTTGGAAGATGTTAGATAGTGAGAGAAAGTAATACACATTAAGATTACATAATGTTTTGTTATGTTTTATGTGATAGTTTTTCGTTTTTTCTACAAGAGCAATAGGATATTTTCTTTTTATTTTTTATTTTTAGAGTAGAAAGTACCTTCTACCATAGGATGGTAGTTGCTATTATAAAGCAACAAGGAGGTAGACATGATATTTACATGGAAGGTAATGTTGCTATAGATAGTAAGCAACAATTACACAGGGTTTGCAAGTGTTACAATGATAGGTGGGAACTACAAGAGGTTTGCAAGCAATTATGGGTCTTTTTTCAAGTATATAAATAATGATAGGTGTAGGATAGTAGCTACTACATGGCAGTACCTATTGCAAAACAATAACTACTACAAAACGAAATGTGTTACAAGACGGTAGGCAAATGATAAACAAGTCTTACTCTGATGCGTTTCATATTTTTCCTTATTCTTTTCTTTATTTGGCAACCATTTTCCTTGATGGTAACTATGTTGCCAAATTCCACAATTTTACAATGTAATTTGACCTTTTGAGTCATTTAATTTAATTCCACATAATACTTCAATAATACTAGAACACATTGATATATATGTGTGTGTACTTGCGCATCTTAATATTGGAAATAAATAGGCTATGTCCCAATAACGTTTTCCAACACATTTTTATTAATCAAGTGTGCCATGGGGGAACTTGTTTTTTTTCAAATGTAGATGTATCACATTGAAAAATATATAAATGACAACTTTTCACATATGTTTCCTACAAAAAAATTACTTTTAAAATCATAAACCTTGTATGTAACATCAAGGCATGGTATGTTGAGTGAAATGGTGATGTTTCATTGAAGAAATTGCATTTAAATTTTTATAAGATTGATTATATCACTCATGTAACCATTGAAAGGCAAACCCATCTTTTCGTGGTGCCAATAGGAATGTCATTTTTCAAATTTTAAACCCATCTAATTTTAGGACAACATAAGATTCAATTAAAAAAAACTTTTCATTTCAAAATTTATATCAAAAGATTACTCAAGTCATGTAAAATTTGAAAATTCAAAAAATTAAAAAAAAAATCCAAACAAGTGATCAAAGAAAATGTTTTAATAAATAACACTTGACATTTCTTTGTTCAAGAACACAAAAGGCACATTTTTTTTTAATGCTTTTAGTCTTTAGGAGGGCTTTAAATAATCTTCTTTATTATTTATTTGATGAATGATGGATTGAAACAACCACAAAATTTTGAACAATTTTCAAAAGTCAAAACTAGGAGGTTTTGAAAGGCTATTGCATTCATGTTTACAAATATGTAATGATACTCACTTTCTTTTGTTTGAATAACAATTTGGGTCATGCCCTAATGACTATAGTTGATAAACCCAAAAAAAAAAAGTTTACAATAGTGCAATTTCACATTTAATGATAAAAGGCCAAAAATATCAAAAACACAAATCTCTTATTTATGTAACCTATGTAGGTGTCTACAATTTTTACACAATTTATACATAAGTGGAAAACACAAAGCCCACGAAATGAAAATAAATAATAAAAAACACAATTTGAAAAGATTTTTAAAAAAAAATTTAAATTAGATGCACCTTTAATTGAATTTTGGTGAAATTAATGGTACCACCCAAAAGATTGGTTTGCCCTAAAATGAATGCCTTCTTTTGACGTTCTCATCATGCCTCAAACAATCATCTCTACAATCTCCACAAATGCTTAAGAAAAATCTTTTGCACTCTACTTTCTCACCTTTTAAGGTTACTTTTTTTCATCATAAGGGGGGGGTAGTGAGGGGTTGCAAACTTTCAATTTTTGAACTGATAATAGCATGTTGCAAGAAGGCCATTTATTCTGTAACATCACGTATCGCTTTGGAAAACATACTCAGGTATGACAATGAACCTATAAATGTGCCTAAGTAAACAAGGTAAAAACATTTTTAACACTAATGTGGACATGCATTGTGTGTTGTCATTCTAGTCCCTTTGCATGGATAGCATATTCCTATGTCCTATGACCTCAATTTCTCTTAATGAAATTGGAGGGTATATTACCACATGTAATCTTTTCCTCCACTATTTGGAGAGTTTCAAAAAGTGAAATGTATATTGAAGTAGGCATTCCATTGTATTTTCAACAATTGTTTCCCTTTGTTATTAGTTGGTAATTGCTTTTTTAAAATATCAGAGCTAGTTTTTATGCTTGGTAAAGTCCATGGCATCAAGTGAACTACACTAATCTTTGTGACCTCATCTAAAGAACCATAGATTCATAATGTACAGATGAACTTATTTATGCAATTGACATAGCCACCCACAATAATAATGTGCAAAATACACATGATTTTTTATCATGTACAAAAGAATCCGAGTAGCTTTGGTTCATCATTAGTCTGTGCTCTGCATTTGTGTTGGAAGCTTCTAGTTTCAGGTCAAAAATGAAAGTAGAAAAATCTAAACATCTTTGCTCTACTTCAGGGGTTTGTAGTTCTTTACTCATTTTCAAACTCATCATCATTTAGGCACTTGCTCTTCTTTGTGGGTTTTCTACCATGCATTAGAGATATCTGTTAAGTCAGGAAAAGACAGCCCCAGAACCCTGAGTTTGGTCATACACTGGGTGAGATTCAAAAAGAGTGCTTTAGCATTCATTTGGGGGGGGGAGACCGGGGGTTAAACTCAAAAACCATCAAAAACTTAGAAAACCATCAATTTTGATGGTTCCTGAGCTTCACCGTCTTTCTGTTTTGCCGAGCAGCTCCACTGTGATACATCGATTATAGCGACTATAATTCCTCTCGAACCTTGTGAAGTAAATGCTGACATTTAACATTTTGTAGTGAATTTCAACTTTCATACTGAGATTTAATAAAATTTCCTTACTTTACAGGTACCATTAAAAGAGGGTTTAGGGGGTGAAAGGGAGCCCAAAGAGAGGGCGAAGACAAGGTGAATTTGCGGATCTCTATTGAGTTCTCGTCATCACAACACAAGGAAATAATGAAAGCACATACTTCCTTAATTTCCCAAGAAAATCCTGCATTGCTGCTGATGCTGCAACTTTTGGGTACAACAACTCCAAAAGGTGAGAAAGTGGTGTGCAACCGCTCCTTCTCCTCAAGCACTTTGTTATTACATGTGGAGTTTAAAGTTTCAGGGTATACTCAGGGCATGCAGGTAGGCAAACTTTTCATAGGCAACTTTAAAAAGTTCCAAGGAATCCAGAATATGACAATAAGAAGCTGATCTGATCTTCACAGGAAAGACAAATGCTAATTGAAATTTCAAAAGGACACAATCCATGTGCCCAAGGAAAGAAACACCTACCTTAAAAATTTGAAAGACTGCAACCACTACTACCCGAAGAGAACACTCATTTACCTGACAATCCCAATGTAGAATGCAATCCAAGTACCCAACAAGAATAAAATCGATGGAGATCAAAAATACTCACATTCATGTGCAAAGCTTAACTGGCTTGCCCATAACTTCTTCAGATGAGAGCAGGATCTAGGATCATCTCCAGAGACCACATATACAAGGAAAAGACCTACAAAGAAAGCTGATGAATATGGAGTTGTCCTTGAATCCTAATCTCCAATTGATCCACATACAGGGTGCATATTTCTCCAACCAAAAAACCCTTTTTTGCCATGAAATCCTACACCTCATATACAGATTTCTCACGACATTTACAAAAGCAAAAAGGTTTTATATGCCACCATGTCATGCCAACCTTGAAAAAAATGAGTTCGTTCCCAATAAAACACACAAACCCAATGCAAAAGAATTTCACTATAAAGAGAAAGAAATAGCAACAATTTCAACTTGCTACTGTCATGAATATGAAAAGAATGACTGAACGAAAGTAATCATTTAAGAGAGAAAAAACTTGTCTGGTGTCTGTTTAGCAATACCGTGTGACATTAAATATGTAGTTGACTAACAAGTAAAGCAAGAAAAAAAGAAATTATTAAAAAAAACCAAGCAAATTAGAATGGCATTTTTTTGGCTCACAGGATTTATGCGCTGAAGAAAAAAATTCAAAAAGGTTTGATCAACTTTCTATGATCCAACAATCAAAGCACCATGTTTTCTAACACTCAATAAAATCAAACATCATATTCTAGTCAAAATCCATCCTTGGTTTTTCAAAGTACAAACACCATTACAAGAGCCATCACTGTGGTGGTGACACTCCATGCTTGCTGTGGAACTGTCAATCCAGCACCCTACATCATCACAAGAATCCACACAAAGAAAACATTTGACTTGTCAATTCAGGTTGTGTTGTCTAGCAGCACTAATGAATGCAATGGCAAGAAGCGCCTGCAGCCAAGAATTATGGATCTCTTTATTAAACAATCAATCAATCAAAAGAATGAATCCAAGCTTGAAATCTTGTAGCAGTGCAATGGCCAAAAGTTCAACCAAAAATTTAATGAAGAATGTCTCTCAATCCAAAGAATGGTGCAAGCTTCAGCTCTAGCATGAACACAACAATTGGAGGTGAGGCAAAACTTGATCAAGAATGTTGCAATCCATGATGCAAGCCTGAGGGATGATGCAAGCTCCAAATCTAGCAACAGTACATTGTTCAGCACAAAACTCAATGAAGAAGAATATATCTGGATCCACAAGAATTCCAATTCAGTCAAAAAACAATACCTCAATCCAAACAATGATGGAAACTTTAGATCAGCAGTACAATCACAAGAAGCTCAGCCCAAAAAAATCAATCAAGAATATCTCATTCTCAAGAATGATGCAAAGTTTTGAAATCTAGCATCAAAGCAATAATTGGAAAATGTTCAGCTGAAGAAATTTGATCTAGAATGTCTCAATATTCTGAAGAATGATGCAGGCTCTGAATGTAACAGCAGCAGCAATGCCATTGCAGAAAAGATCAGCCAAAAATAGATAAAATGCATGAAAGAGAAAGGATGATAATAATGATGATATTGCAGCAAGCTTCACACACAGTTGTAGCAGCAGCAAGTCTTGCAGTTGCAAACCAGTGAAAATTTTGATGAGAAGATGAATGAGTTTTACCGATCTGGGTGCCGGGTGTGGAGCTAGTTCAGGTGTGAGAGTTGATGGAGGAGCTGGAGGAGATGGTGGAGCAGAGTTTTCTGCTGGTGCAGGTCCAGAAGATGGCACTATTGATGGCACAGGCGCTGGAACCAGAGAGCTGGGTGCTGGAGTTGGAACAAGCGAAGCAGAAGGAGCTGGAGTTTGTGAAGAAGGAGCAGGAACTGCCGGTTGCAAAAAAAAGACACAAAAACAACAACAGCTGCTTCCGTCAAGCAAGGATTTAGCAACAACAATTGCAGAGAATAGCAAGCGAACAATGCGCACATCGAGATCGATAGCGAAGAAAATATTGGGTCTTTGATTTCACCTGGTGCGGAAACTGGAACGCCTGCCAGAGGAGGCGAGACTGGAGCTGGATTAGCAGGAGCATACGAAGGGACAGAGCTGGAAGCTGGAAGGGCTGGAGCTCCAACGGGAGTCCAGCTCTTGGGCGCATAAGCTGGAACTGTCGAGGGAGCAGGAGCAGTAGGAGGAGGAGGAGGAATAGTGGGTGCCGCTACTGGAGATACCACTGGAGCTTGAACAATGGGAGGAGGATATAGAGGAGATGGAGTCGCTAGAGGAGAACCTGCCGGTGGTGGAGTCGGTCCTCCCGATGCGACCGGAGGCGCAAGAGGAGGAGCTGGTGGCGTGACAATGGGGGAGACTCTCGGACCATATGTTGCCACAGGAGCGTAAGCGGGCGCTACAGTATATCTCTGCGAGTAGAAACGAAGTCCCCCGACGCCGCCGCCGCCGCCACTATAAGACACAGAACAGGAACAAAAACATGGTTGTAGGATGGATCATGCAGAAAACACTAGATACTTGCTCCGCAAATGCGAAGAGAAATAGTCACAAATGCCCATGCAACTCGATTCTGGAGAAGGAGACGATACAACACACCTAGCAGCAACGAAGTCCAGACAAAGAAGAGGACTGATGAGGCACAGGAAAACAGTAGGAAAAGCCAGCGATCTGCGTGAAGAAGCAGCCCAGGTGCAGGACGCTGCCATGTCGAGAACGAACTGCATATACAAAAAGGAAACAGCATTGAAGCTTAGACATGGCAGACAACAACGTCAAGCTCTAACATGCTCCACAATTCACTTGGCGAAGACGTTGCAACAGCACATTGCGGGGACAACTCATGCAGTGAATGGCAGCAGAAGCTCCTGCATGCGTCCTCGCGCACAGTCCCTGTTGCAAAACCTCCGCTGCTGAAAGAGAGGCAAAGCTCCAGCGGAGTCCAAGCCTCTCTCTCTCTCTCTCTCTCTCTCTCTCTCTCTCTCTCTGTGGGTTCAAGGTATTTCTCAAGCTAGAAATCAGACCTCAACCAGTGCCCAAACAAATGAACAGGATTGATGTTTGACGATAATGCTCACACTTACTTCTCAGAAACCTTTCTTCTCTTGGAAGCTGGCGATAGAGAATCAGTTGATGAAAACTGCGGATTTTCTTTGTTTGCCAACTGCAAGGACCTCCAGCACCCTGCAGCTGCTAAGGGAGAAAAACCCAACTTCTTGTCTTTAGCAATGGGCTTCTCCTGAAAACAAAAGTTTCAAATGCAGCACGACTAGTAGAGGAAGAAGAAGATGATGAAGCTCTGAACTGCAACAGCAACACTCTTGAAACTCTGCACAACTCTGCAAAGCTTTTGCCAACACATGAACTGTAAAACACTTTGCAAAACTCTGTCTAAGCAAATTTGGCAAAAAATCGACTGCAGGCCTTTTACAACTCTTGAAAGAAACTTCTGCAAACTCTTGAGGAAGCTGTTGAAAACTCTCTTCAAGGAAAAGCTTTGAGTGCAACAACTCTAGACAAGAAACATTTGCAAACCCTCTTAAAGCAACAGCAGTTATTGCAACAACTATTGGAAGCTTTCACAATAAAAAAAAAATTCCAAAAAAAACAGGAAAATCACAGAAAAACAAACTGATGAAAGTACAAATTATGCTTAAGGATAGATAGCTAGATAGATAGTAGTAATAATAAGAGAGAAGAATCAAGAGAGATAGATAGATGGGTAGTGGCAGGGTGGGTTTAGGGTTGCAGTGGGTTTTTTTTAGGGTAAAGAGAGAAGAGAGTATGTGCAGAGCAATTAGGAGCTTTGGAATGGGTGCAATTGAAGAAGCACTAGTACATAAATACAAAACAGTTTCAAAGACTTTCAATGCAAAATGACACTAATAAATGAATACTTTGTGCATGAGACTGTTGGGGGATTTTCAAACTTCTTCTTCTTATTGTTGTTGTTGTACTACTACTACTACTACTACTACTAGGCTACTACTAGTCACCACCTATTTGAATTTTGTGTGTGAGTTTGTGCAAAAGTTTTAATGAACAAACTAACTCCATTTGGAAATTGAAGAGGACCACCACCCCACAACATTAACTATTACATTTATTGTCACTCTCTATCAGAGAGAGAATGCAAGTTTAGGGAACTCCAAATGTGGATGCACATTCAAAGGGGACCTCATAATAATCTCTCTACTACAATCTACATATGTATGTATGTATGTATGTATGTCTCTACTTATCACATATTTGCAGTTTAGAAAACTTCGCTCTTGTAAATTCAAGGGGCACTCCCAATTTGCATATCATTGTAAAAATGTTGTTTTCATTTTGACCATTTGGGAAACTCTACAAAATGCAAACTCAATGTGGATTCACAACAATCACATGAAAGAAAGTGTGCTTAACATGTTTCCATGTTCATACTTTGAATATTTCCAAATTTGGCTAAATATTTGTATGGATGATGAGCACTTCAGCAACATGTAAATTTATATAATTTTTTATGAGATTACAGTCTAGAAAACTTCACAATGTAAATGAAATGGGACCCATAACTACAACTACTGGACATATAAACTTAAATCTCTATCTGATTTGTGGTTCAGAAATCTGGGGAATGGAAAGTGGAACCAAACCCACATGAATTACATTATAAGCTGTGACATTGCAGTTTAGAAAACTCCACAATAGCATTTTAAAGCTAATCACTGTTGCATACCATCTAGGCTACATATATAAATTTCTACTAGAGTAGAAAAATGCCACGGCAGCAACAAACACTTTGAAGCTTTACACTGTTCCAGCAAAAACAGAAAAAAAGCTAACATGACACGAATGAGTGTAGCTAGGAAATCTTCTTATGATTGTCACAGGGAAAGTCATCAGACCAGATCAGATATACCTATAGCTGAATATTCAATCCTTTTACTTTTGTGAGGTCTTCTTTCTTTCTTTTTTTTTGCTTTGCTAGGCAATGGGGACGAAGGAGAGTATGGTCCTAAGTAGATTTTATGGGTGGCCCAACTCTCTCAGAAGCAATACTCTAGATCCGTGCAGAGTCTGCCCCCTGTCAAAAACTCGCTTTGTCAGGCTGGCCTGGGGGTGAGATCTGGGACAGTAGCTAGCCAGTTTTGCAATATGATATGCAGCAAAATCTGTAAGTAGCAGATTTTGTACATGAATAGTTACTAGTATCTGCAGAGATCAGCCCTGACCCAACAAATTGTTTTACAGAAAGACGTTGAAACAGAGAATGGTATAAAGAATATCACAAAACAAGCAGACACGGAACACATTACAATGATGGCTTGTTTGTGATATTCTGAGATGGGGAGACATTAGATCTCCATGGAAAACTGCCATGTATGCACTTTGAAATCACTATGCGACAAGTTAGAAGATAGGACCCATGAGATTATATGATTTTTTTGTAAATACCCCACATTACAAGAGAATTGTGGTTCTTCTCACACAAAAAAGGGTCACTACATGATGGCTTGGGTGAACAAAGAAACCGGTATCAATGGTTGGTACCATGGTAAAAATCCCAAAAGTCGTTTAAATTATTTTTAAATATTATAAATATTCTATGCTTGGATTAAATCAGGGTCACTGAGGTCAAATTCTAAGATTTTTTTGGGCTTAATATAGCCCACTAAGAGGCCTCGATCAAAAAGGTAAAAGGTACCAATGTTCAGCCTGACCCATGTGAGGTAAACTTTGTGGGTGGTGGTTCATCGATTACAATGTACAATATGTGATGTTTATTGCTTTATCTCACACATGTGAGAAAAGCCACATTCTTTTTAGTAAGGTCAATATGAGGACAAGGCTGGTACAAGAATTTCAAAAACACCCAATAAGAGGATGCAGGTGTATATGTTCAATCAAGTGCACAAGTAGGTATTGTGTTACAGCCCTGTCCGCAAATACCAGTTACACATCAATTGTTTCTCCACTCAAGATTAACTACGAAAGCGAATTCAGACCACCTTATCCAACAACCCCATTGGCCTGAAAAAAACCCTTTGGGCCTAGACGTAACCTTAATAGGTATGCTGAACATTTTTTAAAATGATCACATTCTAGGGCTTTCATTTGGTCCTTTAAAATTTTCACAAGCCTATTAAACCCTATTACACATTTAACTATTAGTTCACTCAAGATAACTCGAGAGACATTGAGACTTGAGACTCTTCGTTTGCAAGTAAGTAGTAGGCTAGAACAGTTTTAGTAGAAGCTCCAAATTATTGAAAGCTGTCAGGTAATAGTAGTACAAAACAAAAAATCACACAATATTGATGTGCAAAATTCATCACAATTAATTTTCTAACAGCTCAATCGAATGTTGAGACACCAAAAATACGGCCCAAAAACATTAGAGTGAGTGTGAGAGAGAGAGAGAGACAGTGAAAGGTCCACCGTAGTACAACACAATGTGAGTACTTAGTGGTAAAACTGAGGACCCTTTCCTTTCCTGCAATGGTGGTGATAGTGAAATCCTGCAATAGTAAGGATAGTGCAATTATTCTGGGTGACAATACAACGAAGCCTAGCAATAGGGGGGTTGACAGGCTCCATCACAGGCCTGATACATGACTACTAGGGTACTACATTGAGCTGTTCTCTGTGGTGGTGGTGGTGGTGATTGTGGTGGTACTGTCATAGAGTTGTGAACAGAAGGGTTGTGTAGTAGTGCTACACAACAGCCGAACTGATTGGACTTCACTTCACCCATTTGTAAACTTCACCTGAACTAGCATGGCCTGTGCCGTTGGCCCAAGTGTTTTACCACGTCCTCAACTGATTTTTCCTACCTGGTTTTCTGGAATTTATTTCAATTCTCAGCAGCAGAAATCACTTAAAAATCAATATTTCCCCACATTCTGAATCCAAAAATTATCAAGTAAATTCCATTAAAATTCTGCTCATCAAGATTTTTCTAACAACACCAAAGGCACATTCCAATTCCTCTGAAATTTTCAGCTACAATTTAATTTAATTTTCAGTGAAGAAATAATTTACTATTCAAGAACTTTTGCACCACAAGTCCAAACGCCATGGAACCAAGCCCATGCATCCCTCCTCGAAGAGAGCTTTCCAAAGACACCAAGAACATGATCTGAAGCATTCCAGTTCAGTATATCTCATAGCTACAAAACAAAACAAACAAACAAACTTCATAGATAAATTTGTGTGTGTGTGTTTTGTTTTCTTCTTGAGCTTTTATCTTGTTCTAGGAACATGTTTAAACCCTAAACACTAAGCTTCAAAATGAGTTTTTTTTTTTTTTTTTTTTTTTTTTTTTTTTTTTTTTTTTTTTTTTTTTTTTAAATAATTTTTTTTTTTTTTTTTTTTTTTTTTTAAATGGTTTTTGTTGAGGGGGAAAAAAAAAAAAAAGGGGAGAAAAACATAT
>Ga0116227_10004640_pt1 | contig 29674 bp, 28 predicted proteins | sample S1TSphgellanicum_FD_89693 | JGI IMG/M metagenome (GOLD analysis project Ga0116227, IMG submission 89693) | Host-associated microbial communities from peat moss isolated from Minnesota, USA - S1T2_Fb - Sphagnum magellanicum MG | ecosystem: Host-associated > Plants > Peat moss > Unclassified... | reverse complement strand
CGGCGCAGCAGGTCGGCGCCGCCGAGCGAGTAGCCGCCCAGGATCTGCGCGGTCTGCATCACCTGCTCCTGGTAGACCATGATGCCGTAGGTCTCGCTGAGCATGTCGGCCACGGCCGGGTGCGGGTACTCGACCTCTTCGCGGCCATGCTTGCGCGCCACGAAGCTGGGGATCAGGTCCATCGGGCCCGGGCGGTACAGCGCGTTGAGGGCGATCAGGTCTTCCAGCCGCGTCGGCTTGGCATCGCGCAGCATGCCCTGCATGCCGCGGGATTCGAACTGGAACACGGCCTCGGTCTTGCCCTCGGCAAACAGCCGGTAGGTGGCGGCATCGTCCAGCGGGATCTTCTCGTAGGAGAAGTTCTCCTGGCCCTTGTGGCGCTTCATGATGAATTCGCGCGCGATCTCCAGGATGGTCAGCGTGGCCAGGCCCAGGAAGTCGAACTTCACCAGGCCAATGGCCTCCACGTCGTCCTTGTCGTACTGGCTCACGGCCGAATCGCTGCCCGGCTGCTGGTAGAGCGGACAGAAGTCGGTGAGCTTGCCCGGCGCGATCAGCACGCCGCCGGCGTGCATGCCGATGTTGCGGGTCATGCCCTCGAGCTTCTGCGCCATCTCGATGATGGTCTTGACGTCCTCTTCCTTGCGCACGCGCTCGTAGAGCATGGGCTCGAGCTCCAGCGCGTAGTTGTTCTTGTCGCCGTCCTTCTTGACCTCTGGCGGGTAAGCCAGGGTGTAGGACATGCCTGGCTTGCCCGGCACCAGCTTGGAGATGCCGTCGCAGAAGGTGTAGCTCATGTCCATCACCCGCCCCACGTCGCGGATGGCAGCCTTGGCCGCCATGGTGCCGAAGGTGGCGATCTGGCTCACGGCGTCCTTGCCGTACTTGTCCTTGACGTAGTCGATCACGCGGTCGCGGTTGGACTGGCAGAAGTCGATGTCGAAGTCGGGCATGGACACCCGCTCCGGATTCAGGAAGCGTTCGAACAGCAGGTTGAATTCGAGCGGGTCCAGGTCGGTGATCTTCAGCGCATAGGCGACGAGCGAGCCGGCGCCCGAGCCCCGGCCCGGTCCCACCGGGCAGCCATTGTTCTTGGCCCACTGGATGAAGTCGCCCACGATGAGGAAGTAGCCGGGGAAACCCATCTTCAGGATGGTGTTGATCTCGAACTCCAGCCGCTCGACGTAGCGCGGGCGCTGCTCCGCGCGCTTGGCCTCGTCCGGGTAAAGCAGTGCGAGCCGCTCCTCCAGCCCCTCGAAGGAGCTGATGCGGAAGTAGTCGGCGATCGGCATGCCGCCGGGCGTGGGGAAATCCGGCAGGCGCGGCTTGCCCAGGTCGAACACGATGCTGCAGCGCCGCGCGATCTCCACCGTGTTGGCGATGGCGCTGGGCACATCGGCGAACAGCGCCTCCATCTGCGCGGCGCTCTTGAAGTACTGCTCGCGGGTGAACTTGCGCACGCGGCGCTGGTTGGCCAGGATCTCGCCCTCCGAGATGCAGACGCGCGCCTCGTGCGCCTCGTAGTCGTCCTCGGCGGTGAACTGCACCGGGTGCGTCGCGACCACCGGCAGGTTCAGCCGCGCCGCCAGCTGCACGCAGCCGGCCACGTGGGCCTCGTCGGTCGGCCGGCCGGCACGCTGGATCTCCAGGTAGAAGCGGTGCGGGAAGATCCCCGCCAGCAGCAGCGCCACGTCGGCAGCGCCGGTGGCATCGTGCTTGACCAGGGCCTGGCCGACCGGGCCGGCCTGGGCGCCCGCGAGCAGGATCAGGCCTTCGTTGAGCTCGCGCAGCCAGTCCAGCTTGCAGACGGCCAGGTTCTTCACCACGTTCTGCGTCCAGGCGCGCGCCAGCAGCTCGGACAGGTTGAGGTAGCCCTGCCAGTTCTGCACCAGCACGATGACGCGCGACGGCGCGGCCGGATCGGAACCCAGGCCTTCGAGGAACAGCTCGGCGCCGATCAGCGGCTTGACGCCCTTGCCGCGCGCAGCCTTGTAGAACTTGATCGCCCCGAACAGGTTGCTGAGATCGGTGATGGCCAGCGCGGGCTGGCTGTCGGCGGCGGCCGCCTTGACGACCTCGTCGATGCGGTTGGTGCCGTCGACGACGGAGAATTCGGTGTGCAGGCGCAGGTGGACAAACATGTCCCCATTGTAGAAACCCGGGCCACCGCCTCCCGGCCGGAGAGGGCCTTTTTAGAATCGGGGGGTGAACGCCATCCTGAACATCTCCGCCTACCTGTTTGTCCCGCTGTCCGACCCGGCCGCCCTGCAGCCCCTGCTGCTCGACCGCGCTGTGGCGCGCGGCCTCAAGGGCACCATCCTGATCGCCGAAGAAGGTATCAACCTGTTTCTGGCAGGCCCGGCCGAGGCCGTGCGCAGCTTTGTCGATGCATTGCGGCAAGACCCGCGCTTCGCATCGCTGCAACCCAAGGAAAGCTGGTCGGATACCGTGCCCTTCCGCAAGATGCTGGTGAAGGTCAAGCGCGAGATCATCCGCATGGACCACCCGGCGATCCAACCCGACTTCTCACGCGCGGACGGGCGCGCACCGGCCGTAAGCGCGGCCACGCTGCGCCGCTGGCTGGACCAGGGCCGCGACGACGAGGGCCGGCCGGTGGTCACGCTGGACACGCGCAACGCCTTCGAGGTGGACCACGGTACCTTCGAGGGCGCCATCGACTGGCGCATCGACAAGTTCACCGAGTTCCCGCCCGCCTTCGCCGCCCACCGCGCCGAGCTGGAGGGCAAGACCGTGGTGAGCTTCTGCACCGGCGGCATCCGCTGCGAAAAAGCCGCCATCCTGATGCGCGAGCAGGGGCTGGAGCATGTCTACCAACTGGAAGGCGGCATCCTGAAGTACTTCGAGGAGACCGATGGCGCGCACTACAAGGGCGGCTGCTTTGTGTTCGACGAGCGCCGCGCGCTGGACCCGGCGCTGAGCCCAGCCACCAACGCTCCTTGATTGATAGCTGAAAGCCAAGGAAGCACCTTGGCTTCCGCTACTTTTTCTTCGTATTTCTACGCGGTCGGCAGCGGCCGGTCCGGCAGCGGGATGAATTCCGTATCGCCGGCCACGTGGCCCATGGCCTGGGCCTGCCAATCGCGGGCGGCCTGCACGATGCGCTCCTTGCGGCTGGAGACGAAGTTCCACCACAGGAAGCGCGGCGCATCCAGCCTGGCGCCGCCGACAACCACCAGCCGGGCGGGCGCATCGGCCTCCAGCAGCGCGCCGCGGCCCGCGCCCAGCACCGCCATGTTGCGTGGCGCCAGCGTCTGCCCCTCGACGCGGATTTCCGCGTCCAGGGCGTAGATGCCCAGTTCCTCGGCCAGTGCCGGCAGCTCCCACCGGGCGCCGGCGGCCAGCGCCACGTCCAGGTACAGCACCTCGCCCCGCGCCGGCACCGGCGAGGCCGTGCCGAAGGCATGGCCCACCAGCACCCGCACGGCCACGCCCGGGGCCGGCGCCAGAGTGGCGATGTCGGCGGCCGGTGTGTGGTGGAAGAACGGATCGCCCTCCTCTTCGGCCTGCGGCAATGCCACCCACAGCTGGAGGCCGTGGTTGGTATAGCTGTCGTGCTGGTGGCTGGCGGGCCGGCGCTCGGAGTGCACGATGCCGCGGCCCGCGCTCATCCAGTTGACGGCACCGGGCGTGATCACCTGGTCCGAGCCGATGCTGTCGCGGTGGTGGATCGCGCCCTCGAACAGGTAGGTGACCGTGGCCAGGCCGATGTGCGGATGCGGCCGCACGTCGTGCAGGGTGTCCGGCGTCTCCAGCGATGGGCCGAAGTGGTCGAAGAACACGAACGGCCCGACCGCGCGCTGCTCGGCGGCCGGCAGCAGCCGCCGCACCATGAAGCCACCGCCCAGGTCGCGGTCATGGGGATGCAGGATGTGGGCAAGGGGCATGGCAGGGCTCCGGTATGGCGGGGGTGAGGCAGATCCCGCAGCATAGTGCCCGTCCAGGGATAGCGGGACGGGACTTCTGCGGCGTGAAGCCCCCGGGGATCAGCCCAGCCGTGCGGTGATGGCGGCGACGCGCTCGCCATACAGGCGGCCCGTCTCCAGGTCACCCGCCAGCATCTCGGCCACGCTGGCGTCCGACGGGCTTTGCGCCAGCACGCCGATCGAACCGCCCAGGTTGTTCGCGTCCTGGCGGGTCGCGGCCTTGGCGTTGCTCGGCAACTGGCCCAGGCTGACCCAGAGGCCGCCGTGCTGCGCCGCCAGCGTCAGCAGATAGTGCAGCGTGTTCTGCTTGTCGCCGTTGAGGCTGGCGCTGTTGGTGAAGCCGCCGAACACCTTGTCCTGCCAGGCACGGCTGAACCAGGCCTTGGAGGAGGCATCGGCGAACTTCTTGAACTGCCAGCTCGGGCCGCCCATGTAGGTCGGCGTGCCGAAGATGATGGCGTCGGCCGCGTTCAGCGTCTCCCAGGCACCGTCGGGCAGGTTGCCATCGGCATCGATGGCGATCAGTTCTGCGCCGGCCCCGTCCGCGACGGACTGGGCCAGGCGCTGGGTGTGGCCGTAGCCAGAGTGGTAGACGACTGCGATATGGGACATGTCAGGCACCGCGAAGGAAGAGAAATCGGAAACAGGAGAAAGGCGTGCCCTGCCCCGTGGTCCACGGGGAAGCAGCGAGGCAGGAAACGCGAAGGGAAAGGATCAGGCGCCGCGGCGCTTCGCGTCCACGCTGAAGCCACCGGCACCGAAGGCTGCCAGCACCAGCAGGCCGCCGGCGATGGCGATGTTCTTGTTGAAGTTGATCTGCTGCATCATCTGCTGCGCTTCCGGCACGGCCCAATAGTTGTGGAAGAAGATCCCGGCGCCCACGGTGAAGACAGCCAGCACGATGGCCGCCAGGCGCGTCTGGAAGCCCGCGATCAGCGCCAGGCCGCCGAGGATCTCCACCAGCAATGCGATCACCGCGGTCACCTCGGGCATCGGCAGCCCCTTGGACGTGATGTAGCCGACCGTGCCGGCGAAGCCGAGCACCTTGCCCACGCCCGCAGGCAGGAACAGGAAGGCGAGCATCAGCCGGCCAAGCAGCGAGAGGCCATTCTGCAGGCCGGTGTTGGAGGTCGAAGTGGTGGTCATGGCGGTACTTTCGTCAGATCAGGGTTGGAATGAGGGTCTACAAGGGAAATCGGCTAGTCGAGACCCGGCTGCGGAGCAAGCCACGCGCGGACGTCCACGGAACCGGCTCTGCCGGGCCGCTGGATGTGCCCCCTCGAGAGGGGCTGGCGAAGACACGCAGTGCGCAGCCGGGCGGGGCGTATCTCAGGGGGCCAGGTCAAAGACCAGGACTTCGGCATCACGGCCGTGGGCGATCGCGATCTTCGGCTCGCCCTCCAGCAGCGCCGCATCGCCACCGTGCAACGGCTGGCCATTCACCTGCAACTCGCCACGCACCAGGTGCACGTAGGCCTTGCGCGCCGGGTCCAGCGCCAGCTCGGCGCGCTCGTCGCCATCGAACAGTCCGGCATACATGCGGGCGTCGGCATGCAGGGTCACCGAGCCCTCCGCGCCATCGGGCGAAGCCACCAGGCGCAGCACGCCGCGCTTTTCGCCGTCGTCGAAGCGCTTCTGCTCGTAGCTGGCCGGGATGCCGCGCTGGTCGGGCTGGATCCAGATCTGCAGGAAGTGCGTGTTCTGGCCTTCGGCATGGTTGAACTCGCTGTGCTGCACGCCGGTGCCGGCACTCATGCGCTGCACGTCGCCCGGCGGGATGGCCTTGACGTTGCCCATGCTGTCCTTGTGGGCCAGCTCCCCGGAGAGGACGTAGCTCACGATCTCCATGTCGCGGTGCGCATGGGTGCCAAAGCCGGTGCCGGGGGCGATGCGGTCCTCGTTGATGACGCGCAGGTTGCCGAAGCCCATGTGCGCCGGGTCGTAGTAGCCGGCGAAAGAGAAGCTGTGGAAGGACTTGAGCCAGCCGTGGTCGGCATAACCGCGGTCCTGCGAGGGGCGAAGCGTAAGCATGGAATCTCCTGTCGTACACCCGGCCCGTGCCGCAGTGCAGGAGAGGACTGTAGGGCGCGCGGCCGGCCCGGAGTTACATTGCGCTTGAAGACATCATTCAAAAATTTCGAACGACCTACCCACCGTCATGCAAACCCCGCGCGACGTCCTGACCCCCGAGATGCTGGACATGCTCCAGCGCATCGCCGATGCCGGCAGCTTTGCCGCCGCCGCCCGCACCCTGGGCCTGGTGCCCAGCGCGCTGACCTACCGGGTTCGGCAAGTGGAGGACGCGCTGGACGTGCTGCTGTTCGACCGCAGCTCGCGCCAGGCACGCCTGACCGAGGCCGGGCGCGAGCTGCTGCGCGAGGGCGCACGCCTGCTGGGCGAGATCGACGCCATGGCGCACCGCGTCAAGCGGGTGGCCACCGGCTGGGAGTCGCAGCTGACCATCGCCGTGGACGGGGTGGTCGACCACGCCACGCTGATGGAGCTGGTGGAGGCCTTCTATGCGCTGCAGCCGCCCACGCGCCTGAAGCTGCGCGCGGAAATCCTCAGCGGCACGCTGCTGGCGCTGACCTCCGGGCGGGCCGACCTGGCCATCGGCGTGGGCGGCGACCCGGCCTCGGCCGCCGGCGTGCAGGTGCTGCCGCTCGGGGTCATGCCCTTCATCCACGTGGTGGCGCCACACCACCCGCTGGCGGCCGAACCCACGCCCCTGCTGCCCGAGGCCCTGCGGCTGCACCGGGTCATTGCCGTGGCCGACTCGGCCCAGCAGGGCAACGGCCTGACCGTGGGCGTGCTCGATGGCCAGGACGTGTTCACCGTGCCGTCGATGCAGGCCAAGCTCGAGGCGCAGCTGCGCGGCCTGGGCGTGGGCTCGCTGCCAGAGCCGCTGGTGCGCCCCTACCTCGCCACCGGGCGCCTGGTCGCACTGCAGATAGAGCAGCCGCCGCGCCTCTACCGCATGGGCTACGCCTGGTGCGGCCCGAGCCAGCGCCACGGCCGCGCGCTGCAATGGTGGCTGGAGCAGCTGGCGCGCCCGGCCACGCGGCAGGCGCTGATGGAAGGGCGGCACAACGCGCCGCCCGCAGCACCCGGCGCGGGTTAGAGTCGCAGCACGCGCCATTGCCTTTTTTCATGGGCACGCGTCGATGTCCTCAGGAGACCTGCATGCCTCTTCACCCCCGCCGCCCCCAGCCGCCCGCGCCCCGCACCATCGCCGTGATCGGCGCCGGTATGGCCGGCATCGCCTGCGCCCGCACCCTGGTGCAGGCGGGCCACAGCGTGACGGTCTTCGAGCAGGCCGCGGTGCCCGGCGGCCGCATGGCCACCGAAGACTCCCCGTTCGGCAGCTTCGACAGCGGCGTGCAGTATTTCACCGTGCGCGACCCGCGCATGGCGCTGGCACTGGAAACCACCGCGCCCGGCCTGTGCCGGCGCTGGAGCGCCAACACCGTGCGCGTGCTCGATACCCAGGGCCGCGTGGCCGCCGCCGGCCTGCCCCCGCGCGATGCGCACTGGGTGCCGGCACGGCGCATGGATGCCCTGCTGCAGCACTGGGCTGCGCCGCTGGTGACCGCGGGACGGCTGCACACGGCCACACGGGTGCAGGCCATCGCGCGCGACACCCTGGACCCGCGGCGTTGGCAGCTGCATACCGCCGGCGCCGATGGCGCGACCGGCGTGGTCGCGGGTTTCGACGCGGTGCTGCTGGCGGTGCCGGCCGCTCCCGCCGCAGAATTGCTGCACGGCGCCAAGGAAACGGCGCTGGCGCAGGCCGCCGGCGGCAGCGAAGTCGCCCCCTGCTGGAGCCTGATGCTGGCCTTCCCCCAGGCCTCGCAGCCGGGCCTGAGCAGCCTTGGCCCCCAATGGAACGCGGCGCGCAGCACGCACCACCGCATCGCCTGGCTGGCGCGCGAATCGTCCAAGCCCGGCCGCGGCTCGGTGGAGCGCTGGACGGTGCAGGCCAGCGAAGCCTGGTCGCGCGAGCACTTCGACGACGACGCGGAACGCGTCTGTGCCAAGCTGCTGCGCGCCTTCTCGGAAGTCACCGGCATCCGTGCCGAACCCGCCTACGCCGTGGTGCGCCGCTGGCGCGACGCCAAGACCGTCAAGCCGCTCGGCCGCTCGCACCTCTGGGACAAGAAGGCCGGCCTGGGTGCCTGCGGCGACTGGTGCCTGGGCCACCGCGTGGAAGACGCCTTCGTCTCCGGACTGGAGCTGGCGCTGCAGGTCGCGTAGCAGTGGCGAGCGGGGCAACAGAGGCCTCGGCCGGGCCGCTCCAAGGCGGCAGCGCCTCGCCCTTGGGGGGTGGTGACGCACACGCATTGGCAAGCCGGGGGGCTCGCAGTTACATCGGGCGCTTCGCGCCGTCGCCTACCGGGCCCCTGCATCCGGGCTCCCTGGTCGCGGCCCTCGCCAGCTGGCTCGACGCCCGCGCCCACCATGGGCGCTGGCTGGCACGCATCGAGGATGTGGACACGCCACGCTGCGTACCCGGCGCCGACCAGACCATCCTGGCGCAGCTCGCCGCCTGCGCACTGGTACCCGATGAACCTCCCGTCTGGCAGTCGGCGCGCAACGGCCTCTATGCCCAGGCGCTGCACACCCTGGCCGCGAGCGGCCTGGCCTACCCCTGCGGCTGCTCGCGCCGCGACATAGAAGAAGCCCAGGCCACGCGCGGCATACAGCGCCAGCGCCATGCAGCGCTGCCCTACCCCGGCACCTGCCGCAGCGGCCTGCACGGCAAGACCGCGCGCGCGTGGCGCATGCGCACCGACACTTCCACGCCAGAAGTAGCCGCAGCCCTTGCCAGGAAAGGGCGTAGCGCTATCAATTCAGATGGGGCCGCGCCCCTCCTGCACTGGCAGGACCGCGCCCTGGGGCCGCAGGCGCAAGACGTGGAGCGCGAGGTCGGCGATTTCGTGCTGCAGCGGGCCGATGGCCTGTTCGCCTACCAGCTCGCGGTTGTGGTGGACGATGCCGACCAGGGCGTGACCGACGTGGTGCGGGGCGCCGACCTGCTGGACAACACGCCGCGGCAGATCCTGCTGCAGCAGGCACTTGGCCTGCCGACGCCGCGCTACCTGCACACGCCGCTGGTGCTGGCGGCCGATGGCGAGAAGCTGTCCAAGCAGAACGGCGCCCAGGCCTTCGACGCGGCACACCCCGCCGCGGCGCTGGCAGCGGCGGCGCAGGTGCTGGGCCTGCCACCCGCACCCGCGACCGACACGCCCGCAGCCTTGCTGGCGCGCTGGGTGCCGGCGTGGAGCATGCACACAGCTGTCACCGGGCGCCTCCTACAATCCGGCGGGTGAACGATCCGCAACGCCCCGCCTCCCCTGATTCGCCCTCTTCCGAGGCCCCCGACACGGCCGCTCCGGTCTACCGCCGGACCGTCAAGAGCTTCGTCCTGCGCGCCGGCCGCACCACCTCTGGCCAGGCACGCGCCTTCGCCGACCTGGGCCCGCGCTTCCTGCTGCCCTACCGCGCCGAGCCGCTGGACCTGGCCGCAGCCTTCGGCCGCTCAGCACCCACCGTGCTGGAGATCGGCTTCGGCATGGGCGACGCCACGGCCCATATCGCGGCCCTGATGCCGGAGACCAACTTCCTCTGCTGCGAGGTGCACGCGCCCGGCGTCGGCGCGTTGCTCAAGCGCATCGGCGAGCAGGGCCTGACCAACATCCGCATCGTGCAGCACGACGCGGTCGAGGTCATCGACCACATGCTGGCACCCGGCGTACTGGCCGGCGTGCACCTGTTCTTCCCCGACCCCTGGCACAAGACACGCCACCACAAGCGCCGGCTGGTGCAACCGGCCTGGGCCGCGCGCGTGGCCGAGCGGCTGGCGACAGGCGGCTACCTGCACTGTGCCACCGACTGGGAGCCGTACGCGCACCAGATGCTGGAGGTGCTGGGCGCCGAACCGACGCTGCGCAACACCGCCGTGGCGGCAGACGGTTTCGCACCGCGGCCGGCCTACCGCCCGCTGACAAAGTTCGAAAACCGTGGCATCCGCCTGGGCCATGGCGTCTGGGACCTTGTATTTACCCGGGTCTGACAGAGCTCTTGCCCTTGCCGATCGGCCGCCCCCATGCCATGATGCACTGTTACACAAGACTTACAAACCTTGCGATACTTCCGTAGGCCATCCCCGAAGCACCGAGCGAGCGCATCCGCTATCCGATGACTCCGATCCTCCAGCATCTCATCGAAATCACCGGCCATCGCGACCATGACCGGCTAGAACTGTCGGTGATCTCGGCGCTGCGCCATCTGGTCGAGGTGCGCAAGGTGCGCAAGCTGGAATTTGCATCCTCCGCGCAAGGCGCCGTGGTGCGGGGACACGTGCTGCTGGATGGCGGCGAGATGCCGCCGATGCATCCGGCTCCGCTGCTGGACGAGTCGCTGGCCGACTACCCGGAACTGGTCGACGCCATCGAGCACCGCCATTCCAGCGCGCAACGCAACCGGCCGGACCAGCCCTATACCCTGTGGCTGCCGGTGCGGCTGCACGACAAGGTGGTGTCCTGCCTGGAACTGCAGAACGACACCCCCTATGAGCCGCAGACGCTCGAGGTGGTCTACGGCATCGTCGAGGTCTACCGCAACTACCAGAGCCTGCTGGACTACAGCGAGCGCGACGCGCTCACGGGCCTGTTCAACCGCAAGACCTTCGACGAGCAGTTCTCGCGCCACGCACGCGGCGAGCCGCTGGCGTCGGCGCGGGCCGGCACGGTGGCACCGGCCGAGACGGAGGATGCCGCCGCCGGCGCCTCGGACCTGCAATGGCTGGCGGTGGTGGACATCGACCATTTCAAGCAGGTCAACGACCGCTTCGGCCATGTCTACGGCGACGAGGTGCTGATCCTCGTGGCCAACCTGCTGCGCTCCTCCTTCCGGGCGCACGACCGCATCTTCCGCTTCGGCGGCGAGGAATTCGTGGTGCTGCTGCGCTCGGTGCCGCTGGAGGCGGCGCACCGGATCTTCAACCGCTTCCGCATCAACATCGAGCAGCACGACTTCCCCCAGGTCGGCCGGGTGACCGTCAGCGTCGGCTTCACCGGCACGCAGACCGGCACGCCGGTGGAGATCCTCGGCCATGCCGACCAGGCGCTGTACTTTGCCAAGGAGCACGGCCGCAACCAGGTCTGCTTCTACGAGGACCTGGTGAGCAACGGCCTGCTGCAATCCGCCGGCGTGGCGCACGACAGCGTCGAGCTGTTCTGATTCAGTCCAGCAGCCGCAGCTGCTTCACCTCGAATTCGGTCTTGCGGAAATCCTTGTCGAGCTTGCCGGTGAGTTCCACCCGCTGGCGCTCATCGAACGGCCGCCCCTGGGGCAGGTACTTGGGCGAGATCTCCAGCGGCAACCGGCCGCTGTCGTCGGCGAAGGTATAGCGCTTGCCGCCGTCGTGCGACACGATGCGGCCCTGCAGCACCGCAGGCTGCTTGTCCCGGCCGGATTCCATCAGCGCGCGCGCCGTGCTGTGCGGCACGCTGGTCGGGCCGGTGTACTGGGCGAACACCGTCAGTGTCAGCATGGCAAGGCCGGCGACGATGGCAAACTGGATGATGGAGCGCATCATGGGCAGGGGTCCTTTCAGGTCATGAAGTGAATGAAGAAGACCCGATTGCAGCGCCGGCAGATTAAGGTTTCCTGATGGACTCCGGCCGGCCCGGTCTTGCCGGGCCCGGCAGTTCCAGCACCACGCCCAGCCCCTCGCCCGCCGAGCCGCCCAGCCCCGACTCGAAGCGCAGCGCCGCCCCATGCAAGGCGGCGATCCGCGCCACGATCGACAGCCCCAGGCCGCTGCCTGCAGCCCCGGTACCCAGCACGCGGAAGAAGCGCTCCGTCAGCCGGGCGCGCTCGGCCGCCGGCACGCCGGGACCATCGTCACGCACCGACAGGCGCACGGCCCCATGGGGCAGCGGCCGCGCCTCCAGCCGCACCCGCCCCGGCGCCGCGCCGTAGCGCGCAGCGTTGTCCAGCAGGTTGCGCAGCGCGCTCTGCAGCAGGGCCGGGTGCGCCCAGGCGGTGTCCGCTTCGGCTTCGATCTCCAGCACCATGCCGCGCGCCGCAGCCGGCCCGTGGCGGAAGTCGGCGGCCAGCGTGGCCAGCAACGGCGCCAGCGGTACCGCCTCGCAGGCCAGGCCTGCGGGCTGTTCCGGGTCGAGGCGGGCCAGCGCGAGCAGGTTCTCGACCAGCGCGGTGCAGCGGTCCACGTCCTCGCGCAGCTGCTGCAGGCCCGGCGCCGGACCGGCCTGCTGGCGCTGCATCAGCTGGATCCGGGTGCGCAGCGCGGCCAGCGGCGTGCGCAGCTCGTGCGCGGCATCGGCGGTGAAGCGGCGCTCGGACTGCAGCGCCCCGTCGAGCCGGCCCAGCACGGTGTTGAGCGCCCGCACGATGGGCTGCAGCTCGCGCGGCTCGTGGGCCAGCGGCACCGCGCACAGGTCGTCCGGCGACTTGGCGGCAATGCGCGCGGCCGTACGTTCGATCGGCCGCAGCAGCTGCCGGATCGCCAGCCAGCAGACCGTGGCCAGCACCAGCAGCACGGCCAGTGCGGGCCAGACCAGGTCCTCGGCCATCTCCTGCAGGATCTCGGTGCGCGCGCGCCAGGGCTGGCCGACCTGCACCGAGAAACCGCCCTCGCGGCTCCTGAGCAGGTACACGCGCCAGGGCTCGCCACCGACGAAGACGTTGCGGTAGCCCTTGTCCTTGTCCGGGCTGGGCACGAAGGCCTGCTCCGGCGCGCGTTCGGCGCGGCGCAGTACGCGGCCGTCGGCCGCCACCAGCTGGTAGTACAGCCGCACCTTGGTGGGCTCGCGGCCTGTCAGCACCTCGTCCTCCAGCACGCCCTGGCGCTGCAGGTTGTCGCCCAGCACCAGGGCCAGGCGCGCGCTCTCCTTGAGCGCGTCGTCGAACACGTCGCTGGTCTCGTGCCAGGCCACGCGCACGATGAAGAACAGGCTCACCAGCCACAACACCACGCTGGCGCCGAGCACCGAGACGATGAGGCGGCGGCGCAGCGAATAGGCCGCGGGGGCGGCATCGGCTTCGCGGCCGGCCCGCTTCCGGCGCCAGAACCTCACGGTGGCGCGAGCCGGTAGCCGTGGTGTCGCACGGTGGTGATGAAACCGGCGCCCAGCTTCTTGCGCAGGTGGTGGATGTGCACCTCGATCGCGTTGCTCTCCACCTCCTCGCCCCAGCCGTAGAGCGTCTCTTCCAGCTGGGCACGGCTCAGGGTCTGCCGGCTGCGCAGCATCAGGGCGCGCAGCACCGCGTATTCGCGCGCGGTCAGCGCCACCGGCCGGCCGTCCAGGGTCGCCTGCTTGGCCGCGGTGTCCAGCACCAGCGCGCCGTGACGCAACTCGGCCGAGGGCTGGCGTGCCTCGCGCCGCAGCGCGGCGCGCACGCGCGCCGACAGCTCCTCCAGGTCGAAGGGCTTGACCAGGTAGTCGTCGGCCCCGAGGTCCAGGCCCTCGACCCTGTCGTGCAGGGTGTCGCGGGCCGTGATCAGCAGCACCGGCAGCGCCGCGTGCCGCGCGCGCAGCCGTGCCAGCACGCCGTCGCCGGACAGCCCGGGCAGGCCGCGGTCCAGCAGCACGCAGTGGTAGTCCTGGGTGGCCAGCGCCGTGTCGGCTTGGTCGCCGCGGCGCACCCAGTCCACCGCGTAGCCGTCGAGCTGGAGCCAGGACTGCAGGCTCGCGCCCAGGGACGCATCATCTTCCGCCAAGAGAATTCGCATGGCGCTAGCGTAGCGCGCCAGGCTGAAGGAAAACTTATGCCGCCTGTGGGACAGGCGCGCGCCGCCCGGCCGCCGCACAATCCGCCCACGGCCCCGCCAGCCGGGCCGCCAAGGAGACAACCCCATGCACATCCCCTCGATGAAGGAAGTCGTCAGCGACGAGGAGTGGCAGCTGCGCTGCGACCTGGCCGCCTGCTACCGCCTAGTGGCGCTGTACGGCTGGAGCGACCTGGTCTTCACCCACATCACGGCCAAGCTGCCGCCGTCGGTGGCGGGTGAAGAACACCAGTTCCTGATCAACCCCTACGGCCTGATGTTCGACGAAATCACCGCCTCCAGCCTGGTCAAGGTCGACATGCAGTGCCACAAGCTGCATGAGTCGCCCTTCCCGGTGAACCCGGCCGGCTTCGTGATCCACAGCGCGGTGCACGAGGCGCGGGCAGACGCCCAGTGCGTGCTGCACACCCATACCCGCGCCGGCGTGGCGGTGAGCGCGCAGCAGGCCGGCGTGCTGCCGATCAGCCAGCAGTCCACCTTCGTGCTGGCCTCGCTGGCCTACCACGGCTACGAAGGCGTGGCCTTCCGCGACGACGAGAAGCCGCGCCTGCAGGCCGACCTGGGCGAGGCCAACTTCCTGGTGCTGCGCAACCACGGCCTGCTGACCGTGGGCCGCAGCATCGCCGATGCCTTCCTGGCCATGTACACCTTCGAGAACGCCTGCCGCATCCAGATCGACGCGCAGGCCGGCGGCGCGCTGACCGAGGTCGATCCGCGCATCGTGCAGGGCACAGCCACGGCGATGAAGGTGCAGACCGGCGGTATGGGCGGGCAGTTCGTCTGGCCCGCGCTGCTGCGGCGGCTGGAGCGTACCGACCCCGGCTACCGCGACTGAAGTATCAGGCAAGTATGCGTCCAGCCCAGGCAGTACCTAGGCTATCAGCTATCAAAATAAAAGCGCTGCGGCTAGCGCGTGGCCGCTACTCCGGCCAGCAGCTCGCGCAGCCGCGCATAGGCCGCCTCGCGCGCGGCCGGGTTGGCCCCGACGTGCACGCCCTGGCCGGGGTGCACGCCGTTGGGCACGTCCTTGCGCAGGCGCACGGTGCCGACCGGGTTGTCGAAGTCGTGGTAGCTATCGGGGAACACATGCACCTCGGCCCCGGCCGCCTCGCCCAGCGCAATGCAGGGCGCGGGCGGGGTCCAGTCGTCGAGCGCGCCCAGCATCAGGGTCAGGTGGGTGTTGGAGCGGTAGCCGCTCTTGAGCGGCGCGCTGCAGCCCGGGTAGAAGGCAATCGCCGTGGCAAAGGTCTGCGGTACGTCCCGCACCTCGCTGCGCGTGGCGTCGGTCACCGACAGCACCGCGCTGCCGCCGTGCGACCAGCCCAGTACCGCGATCTTCTTCGGGTCGGCCCAGGGCTGTGCCGCCACCCAGGCCAGCGCGGCCAGCCCGTCGTGGCGCCGCTGCACCTGGGTGATGCTGCGCGTGCCGATCTTCTGCGTGCAGATCTGCTCCACGCCGCGCGGGCGCAGGCTGTCGGGGAACAGCACCGCGTAGCCCTCGCCCACCAGCAGGTCGGCCATGGCCTGGTGCCGCGCATTGAGCTGCCCCTTGCGCGGCCCGCCCGTGGCGTACAGGCCGCCGCAGCCATGCAGCGCCACCACGGTGGCGCGCGGCGGTTGCGCCGGGGGCTGGAACAGCCAGCCCAGCAGCGGCGTGCCGTCGCGGCTGGGGAAATTGACCTGGGTAGGCGTGGCCGCCATGGCCTGTGCCGCGCAGCAGGCCCATGCTGCGATCACGATCTGCATCCGTACCATACGCCACCTCTTTCAGCCAAAAATGACGAAAGCCCAGGTTCTGCCTGGGCTTTCAGCTATTGAAAGATGAGCGATTCCCGCCCATCCCCCATCCCGGGCGGCTAGACCCGCTCGGCCACCCAGGCACGCACCGACTGTAGCGCTGCCGGCAGCGCCGTGGCATCGGTGCCGCCGGCCATGGCCATGTCGGCCTTGCCGCCGCCCTTGCCGCCGACCTGCTGCGCGACGAAGTTGACCAGCTCGCCGGCCTTGACCTTGCCAATGCTGTCGGCCGTGACACCGGCCGCCAGTTGCACCTTGCCGCCCTCGGCCGAGGCCAGCACGATGGCGGCGGTCTTGAGCTTGTCCTTGAGCTTGTCCAGTGTCTCGCGCAGGGTCTTGGCGTCGGCGCCGGGCAGTTGTGCGGCCAGCACCTTCAGGCCGCCCACGTCCACCGCCTGGGCCAGCAGCTCGTCGCCTTGCGACGAGGCCAGCTTGCCCTTGAGCGCGGCGACTTCCTTCTCCAGCGCACGCACCTGCTCCAGCACCTGGCCCAGGCGGCCTTGCAGTTCCTGCGCCGGGGCCTTGAGCGTGGCGGCCACGGTGTGCACGGTGGATTCGAGTTCCTGCAGATAGGCCAGCGCGTTGGCGCCGGTCACCGCCTCGATGCGGCGCACGCCCGCGGCCACGCCGCTTTCGCCCACCACCTTGAACAGGCCGATGTCGCCGGTGCGCTGCACATGCGTGCCGCCGCAGAGTTCGCGGCTGCTGCCGATGTCGAGCACGCGCACGGTCTCGCCGTACTTCTCGCCGAACAGCATCATGGCGCCGGTTTTCTGGGCCGACTCGATGTCCATCACGCGCGCCTGGGTCGGTGCGTTGGCCAGGATCTCTTCATTGACGCGGCGCTCGATCTCGACGATCTGGGCGTCGGTCACCGGCGCGTTGTGGGCGAAGTCGAAGCGCGTGCGCTCGGCGTTCACCAGCGAGCCCTTCTGCTGCACGTGCGTGCCCAGCACCTCGCGCAGGGCCTTGTGCATCAGGTGGGTGACGCTGTGGTTGCGCTGGGTGGCGGCGCGCAGCGCGGTATCGACGCGCGCCGTGACCGTATCGCCGACCTTGAGCGTGCCCTGGGTCTGCGTGCCATGGTGGCCGAACACGTCGGCCTTGATCTTCTGCGTGTCTTCCACGCCGAACTGCACGCCCTCGGCCGCCAGCACGCCCTGGTCGCCGACCTGGCCGCCGCTCTCGGAATAGAAAGGCGTGCTGCTGAGCACGACCACGCCGCTCTGGCCTTCGGCCAGCTGCTGCACCGGCGTGCCCTCGTGGTAGAGCGCCACGACTTGCGCGGGCTCTTCCAGAGTGTCGTAGCCGGTGAAGGTGTTGCCGGCACCGCTGTAGTCCAGCGCGCGATCCATCTTGAACTTGCCGGCGGCGCGGCCGGCGGCCTTCTGGCGCTCCATGGCGGCCTGGAAGCCGGCAGCGTCCACTTCCACGCCGCGCTCGCGCGCCACGTCCTGCGTCAGGTCGAGCGGGAAGCCATAGGTGTCGTGCAGCTTGAAGGCCACGTCGCCCGGCAGCAGCTTGACGTCGCCGGCCAGGGTGCTGTCGAGGATCTCCATGCCGTTGGCCAGGGTCTCGAAGAAGCGCTCTTCCTCGGCCTTGAGCACCTCGGTGATGCGCGCCTCGTCGGCCTTGAGCTTGGGATAGGCGTCGCCCATCTGCAGCACCAGGTCGGCCACCAGCTTGTGGAAGAAAGGCTTCTTCTGGCCCAGCTTGTAGCCGTGGCGGATGGCGCGGCGCACGATGCGGCGCTGCACGTAGCCGCGGCCCTCGTTGGACGGGATCACGCCGTCGGCCACCAGGAAGGCGGTGGCACGGATGTGGTCGGCGATCACGCGCAGGCTCTTGTGGCCCAGGTCCTTCTCGCCGGTCTCGCGCGATGCGGCCTTGATGAGCGCGTCGAACAGGTCGATCTCGTAGTTGCTGTGCACGTGCTGCAGGATCGCGGCCAGGCGCTCCAGGCCCATGCCGGTGTCTACGCAGGGCGCGGGCAGGCGCTTGACGCTGCCGTCCTCGGCCATGTCGAACTGCATGAACACGTTGTTCCAGATCTCGATGAAGCGGTCGCCGTCTTCATCGGGGCTGCCCGGAGGGCCGCCGGCGATGTGCGGGCCGTGGTCATAGAAGATCTCGCTGCACGGACCGCAGGGGCCGGTGTCGGCCATCATCCAGAAGTTGTCGGACTTGTAGCGGCCGCCCTTGTTGTCGCCGATGCGGATCACGCGCTCGGGCGGCAGGCCGATTTCCTTGGTCCAGATGTCGTAGGCCTCGTCGTCTTCTTCATAGACGGTGGCCAGCAGGCGCTCGGCCGGCAGTTGGTAGACCTCGGTCAGCAGCTCCCAGGCCCACTTGAGCGATTCGCGCTTGAAGTAGTCGCCAAAGCTCCAGTTGCCCAGCATCTCGAAGAAGGTGTGGTGGCGCGCGGTGTAGCCCACGTTCTCCAGGTCGTTGTGCTTGCCGCCGGCGCGCAGGCAGGCCTGCACCGAGGTGGCCCGCACATAGGGGCGCTTGTCGGTGCCCAGGAACACATCCTTGAACTGCACCATGCCGGAGTTGGTGAACATCAGCGTCGGATCGTTGCCCGGCACCAGCGAACTCGACGGCACCACCGTGTGGCCCTTGGAGGCGAAGAAGTCGAGAAAGGTCTTGCGGATGTCCGCGACGGTCATGGGGGGGCGGTGCGTCGTCGTGTTTGCGGTCATGGGGACTTCAGGGAAAGTGGCTGCCGGTACAACCCGACATTATCAGGGGACCGCGGCCCGGGCCACGCCCGGCGCCCCCAGAGAGCCCCCGGGCCCGCCAAACCAGTGCATGCGCGCACCCCGATGGAGCGCAGCACCCCACACCGGCGCCAGCCGGCGCATTTCCATCCCCTCCTGACCGAAAAACGGCTGGCACGCAAGCTGCTAAATACACCAACAGGATATTGCAAATATCTTACTAATATATTTACAGAACGGCATCGCCGCCACGTCACCTCAACCGGAGTACACAAGTGAGCAATCCCCGCTGGCAAGGCATCTTCCCCGCCATCACGACCAAGTTCCACGCCGACGAGAGCATCGATGCCGAGGGCACGGCCCGGCACATCGACTTCCAGATCCGCAACGGCATCCACGGCCTGGTCACCTGCGGCTCGCTCGGCGAAGCCAGCACGCTGACGCTGGAGGAAAAGCTCCAGGTGGCAGAGATTGCGCTGGAAGCCGCCGACGGCCGCGTTCCGGTGCTGGCCAACGTGTCCGAAACCAGCACGCGCGAGGCATTGCGCTACGTGGACGGCGCCAACAAGCTCGGCGTGGCCGGCTTCATGGTGATGCCCTCGGTTATCTACGTGGCCGATGCGCGCGAGGCGATGCTCAACGTGCGCACCATCGCCAACGCGGCGCAAAAACCCATCATGGTCTACAACAACCCGGTGGCCTACCGCGTCGACCTGAAGCCGCAGCACATGGTCGAGCTGGCCGACTGCGAATGGATCGCGGCCATCAAGGAAAGCACCGACGACATCCGCCGCATCACCGACCTGCGCAACACCGTGGGCGACCGCTACCAGCTGTTCCTGGGCGTGGACGACCTCGCCTACGAAGGCCTGGCGCTCGGCTGCGACGGCCTGCTGGCCGGCGTGGGCTGCGCCTTCCCGCGCGAGACCGTGGCGCTGTACGACCTGATGAAGGCCGGCAAGTTTGCCGAAGCGCTCAAGCTCTACCAGTGGATGACGCCGATGCTCCACCTGGACGTGTCGACCAAGCTGGTGCAGAACTTGAAGCTCATCGACCTGCTGGTGGGCGTGGGCACCGAGCACATGCGCCGTCCGCGCCTGCCGCTGGTCGGCGCCGAACGCGCCTATATCGAGGGCGTGGTGGCCAAGGCCCTGGCCACGCGGCCCACCCAGTACCAGTCCGTGGCCTGATCCGGCCGCCCTGCCCTCCACGCGCCACCACCATCGCATGGACACGAACATCATTCTCGAAACGAAGGGGCTCACCAAGGAGTTCCGCGGCTTCGTCGCCGTGCGCGATGTCGCGCTGCGCGTGCGGCGCGGTTCGATCCATGCGCTGATCGGCCCCAACGGGGCAGGCAAGACCACGGTCTTCAACCTGCTGACCAAGTTCCACATCCCCAGCGCCGGCCAGATCCTGTTCAACGGCGCCGACATCACGCAGGAAAAGCCCGCCCAGGTGGCGCGCCGCGGCATCGTGCGCTCGTTCCAGATCTCGGCGGTGTTCCCGCAGCTCACCGTGCTGGAGAACGTCAAGGTGGCGCTGCAGCGCAAGCTGGGGGTGGACTACCACTTCTGGCAACCCCTGTCCGCGATGCGGCGGCTCGATGGGCCGGCCATGGACCTGCTGCAGCAGGTCGGCCTGGAGGCGGCGGCGCCGCTGCTGGCCGGCGACCTGCCCTACGGGCGCAAGCGCACGCTGGAGATCGCCACCACGCTGGCGCTCGACCCGGAGCTGCTGCTGCTCGACGAGCCGACGCAGGGCATGGGCCACGAGGACGTGGACCGCATCAAGGACCTGATCAAGAAGGTATCCGCCCAGCGCACCGTGCTGATGGTGGAGCACAACATGAAGGTGGTGGCGGACATCAGCGACACCATCACCGTGCTGCAGCGCGGCGAGGTGCTGGCCGAAGGCCCCTACGCCACGGTCTCGAACGACCCCGCCGTGCGCGAGGCCTACATGGGAAGCGAAGAAGATGCCTGAGACCACGCCCTCCAGCGGCCAGACCATGCTGGCCATCCGCGACCTGCACGCCTGGTATGGCGAGTCGCACGTGCTCCAGGGCATCGACCTCGAGGTCAAGGCGGGCGAATGCATCACGCTGCTGGGCCGCAACGGCGCCGGCCGCACGTCCACGCTGCGCGCCATCCTGGGCCTGGTGGGACGGCGCAGCGGCTCGGTCCAGGTGCTGGGCCAGGAAACCATCACGCTGCCGCCGCACCGCATCGCACGCCTGGGCCTGGGCTATTGCCCGGAGGAACGCGGCATCTATGCGTCGCTCACGGCGGAAGAGAACCTGCTGCTGCTGCCCAAGGTCGGCAACGGCGGCATGGCGCTGGACCAGATCTACGAGATGTTCCCCAACCTGCAGGAGCGCGCCGCCAGCCCCGGCACCCGCCTGTCGGGCGGCGAGCAGCAGATGCTGGCCATGGCCCGGATCCTGCGCACCGGTGCCACGCTGCTGCTGCTCGACGAGATCACCGAAGGCCTCGCGCCGGTGATCGTGCAGAAGCTCGGCCAGGTCATCCGCGCCCTGAAGGCGCGCGGCTTCACGCTGGTGCTGGTCGAGCAGAACTTCCGCTTCGCGCAGCACCTGGCCGACCGCCACTACGTGATCGAGCACGGCCGCGTGGTCGAGGTCATCACCAGCGCCGAAGTCGCAGCCAAGCAGGAGCGCCTCAACGCGCTGCTCGGCATCTGAATCTCCCGCCCTTCCTTTCTCCCAACCTTGGAGTCTTTCATGCAATTCAAGCAACTCTCGGTGTGCCTGGCCGCCTGCGCGGCGCTGGCGGCCCATGCGCAGGTCAGCGACGATGTCGTGAAGATCGGCGTGCTCAACGACCTGTCGGGCATCTACTCGGACCTGTCGGGCCAGGGCTCGGTGACCGCGGCCCGGCTGGCGATCGAGGAAATGGGCGGCAAGGTGCTGGGCAAGCCGGTCGAGCTGGTGTTCGCCGACCACCAGAACAAGCCCGACGTGGCCGCCAACCTGGCCCGCGGCTGGTTCGACCAGGGCAAGGTCGACATGGTGACCGACTTCCCCACCGCCTCCACCGCGCTCGCGGTGATGGAGATCGCCAAGCAGAAGAACCGCATCGTGATGCCGTCCTCGGGGCTGGCCACCGCCATCCTCGGCGAGAAGTGCACGCCCCTGACGGCGCAGTGGACCACCAACACCTACGCGCTGGCGGCCGGCACGGCGCGCGCGCTGGTCAAGGAGGGCAAGAAGAACTGGTACTTCATCACCGCCGACTACACCTTTGGCCACTCGCTGGAGAAGGACGCAACCGAGGTCATCAAGGCCGATGGCGGCACCGTGGTGGGCAGCTCGCGCCACCCCTTCCCGGGCGGCGACTTCTCGTCCTTCCTGCTCAAGGCGCAGGCCTCCAAGGCCGACGTCATCGCCCTGGCCAATGCCGGCAACGACACGGTCAACGCCATCAAGCAGGCCAACGAGTACGGCATCACCCGCAAGCAGATCGTGGCGCCGCTGCTGACCTACATCTCCGACGTGCACAGCATCGGCCTGGACAAGGCCCAGGGCATGTACCTGAGCGAGGCTTTCTACTGGGACTTCGACGAGCGCTCGCGCGCCTGGTCGAAGAAATTCTTCGAGAAGCAGAAGCGCATGCCGACCGCCGCGCAGGCCGGCGTCTACTCGGCCACGCTGAACTACCTGAGGGCGGTGCAGGCCGCCGGCACGGACGAGGCCAAGGCGGTCATGGCGCAACTGCGCAAGATGACCATCGACGACGCCGTGATCCGCAATGGCAAGCTGCGCGAGGACGGCGCCCTGGTGCACGACATGCTGCTGCTGCAGGTCAAGGCGCCCTCCGAATCCAAGGCCCCCTGGGACTACTACAAGGTCAAGACCGTGCTCAAGGGCGCGGACGTGTACCCGCCGATCAGCCCCGCCTGCCACATCGGCCAGTAACACCGCCCGCCAGCGGCGCCAGGCAAAGCGCCGGCGCCGCGCGCTTCCCGCAGGACACACACCATGTTTGATATCTCGATGCAGGCGCTGGCAGCCCAGCTACTGGTCGGCCTGATCAACGGCTGCTTCTACGCCATGCTCAGCATGGGGCTGGCCATCATCTTCGGCCTGCTCAACATCATCAACTTCGCCCACGGCGCGCAGTTCATGGTGGCCGCCTTCCTGGCCTGGATCGGCTTTGCCCAGCTGCCGCTGCTGCTGGGCCCCGAATTCAAGGTCAATTTCTGGGCCGCGCTGGTACTGGCGCCACTGCTCGTGGGCGGGCTCGGCATCCTGCTGGAGAAGACCCTGCTCAAGCGGCTCTACCACCTGGACCACCTCTATGGCCTGCTGCTGACCTTCGGCGTGGCGCTGGTGCTCGAAGGCGCGTTCCGCCATTTCTATGGGATATCAGGCGTGAGCTACGACCCGCCGGCACTGCTGCAGGGCGGCGTGGACCTGGGCTTCATGTTCCTCCCGGTCTACCGCGGCTTCGTGGTGGTGGCATCGCTGCTGATCTGCGTGGTGACCTGGTACCTGTTCGAGAAAACCCGGCTCGGCGCGCTGCTGCGGGCCGGCACCGAGAATCCCAAGCTGCTGCAGGCCTTCGGCGTGAACATCCCGCTCATGATCACGCTGACCTACGGCTTCGGCGTGGCGCTGGCCGGCATCGCGGGCGTGATGGCGGCGCCGCTGATGCAGATCAACCCGCTGATGGGCTCCAACCTGCTCAACATCGTGTTCGCCGTGGTGGTGATCGGCGGCCTGGGCTCGATCCTGGGCGCCATCGCCACCGGGCTGGCGCTCGGCCTGCTCGAAGGCCTGACCAAGGTGTTCTACCCCGAGGCGTCGACCGTGGTGGTGTTCGTGATCATGGCGCTGGTGCTGCTGCTGCGCCCTGCCGGCATGTTTGGCAAGGAGAAGTAGGCGATGAAGTCCATTCCCACCCCTGTGCGCATCCTGCTGGCGCTGCTGGTGCCGGCGCTGCTGGTGCCCGCCTTCCCCGAGATCGTCTACCCCGTCTTCATGATGAAGGTGCTGTGCTATGCGCTGTTTGCGCTGGCCTTCAACCTGCTCATCGGCTTCACCGGCCTGGTGTCCTTCGGCCATGCGGCCTTCTTCGGCTGGGCCGGCTACACCACCGGCGCCCTGATGATCCGCTTCTCGGCCCACGGCCTGCCGGTGGAGCTGGCGATCCTGGCCGGCATCGCGACCGCGACCGCCATCGGCTGGCTGATCGGCACGCTGGCCATACGCCGCACCGGCATCTACTTCTCGATGATCACGCTGGCGCTCTCGCAGATCGCCTATTTCCTGGCGGTACAGATCGGCTGGACCGGCGGCGAGGACGGCATGCAGGGCATTCCGCGAGGCAGGCTGCTCGGGCTGATCGACCTGTCCAACGACAACCACATGTACTACTTCACGCTGGCGGTGTTCGCGCTGGGCTTCCTGGCCATCCACCGTATCGTGCACTCGCCCTTTGGCCAGGTGCTCAAGGCCCTGCGCGACAATGCGCCGCGTGCCGTCTCCCTGGGCTACAACACCGACCGCTGCAAGCTCTATGCGTTCATGCTGTCGGCGGCCCTGGCAGGCCTGGCCGGCTCGCTCAAGGCCCTGGTACTGCAGCTCTCCGCGCTCAACGACGTGATGCTGACGACCTCCACCGAAGTGCTGCTGATGACGCTGCTGGGCGGGCTGGGCACGAGCTGGGGCCCGGTGGTCGGCGCCGCGCTGGTGGTCAGCCTGCAGAACTACCTGGCCGAACTCGGCGGCGTGGTTACGATCATCATCGGCCTGACCTTCATCGTCTGCGTGTCGTTCTTCCGGCGCGGCATGGTGGGCGAATGGCAGGCCATGCTGCAGCGCCGACATTCCAAGCAACACAATGCCCCCATCCAAGACCGTGCAACGACCACCGCCGAAACTCCGGGCCGCTGACCTCGCCTACGACGCCATCGAGGCGCTGATCGCCACGCTGCAGCTGGAACCCGGCAGCCCGGTGGTCGAGGCCGATCTGGCCGAGCGCACCGGGCTGGGCCGCACACCGGTGCGCGAGGCCCTGATGCGCATGGTGGCCATCGGCCTGATAGAACAGCAGCCGCGGCGCGGCCTGCTGGTGTCCAAGATCGACCTGGCCGACCACCTGGACGTGATCCAGACGCGGCGCGTGCTCGAATGCCTGATCGCCGCCTGCTCGGCGCGCCGCGCCACCGCACTGCAGCGCAAGGAAATCGTGCAGAGCGCCGAGAGGATGTGCAAGGCCGCCGAGCGCAACCACCTGGACGATTATTTCAAGGCCGACCACGAACTCGACCAGATCAACCACCAGGCCAGCCACAACCACTCGGCCGTCAAATCGGTGGTGCCGCTTATCGTGCAGTGCCGCCGCTTCTGGTACGCCTACCAGCACGAAGGCGCCATCCTCGAAGCCGCAGATGCGCACATGGCGCTGGCACAGGGAATCGCCACGGCCGACGAGGCCGCTGCGGTGGCCGGCGCCAACCGGCTGCTCGACTACCTGGAGCGCTTTGCGCGGCGCGTGATCGACAACTGACGCGCACCGGCACCGTGCCGGTGCACCAAGCGCCAGGTCCGTGCGAATCTGTCGCCCGGATCGGCGCCGTCGCAGGCACGGCGCTTGCATGCAGGTTCTCCAGCGAAATCGGACTCGGCACAGCCCCCTCGCGGAAACCCTGATGGAACCCGGGCGGGTTTTGTGTAGAGTCCCGACTCGCGCTGGATAGCCACTATCCGGCTGCAAGCCGAAACCCCAAGGATGCGGTTCCGGCCCAGAGCGCCAGCCTCCGTCGCCCCCTGACCGCCAACGTCGTCGGTCCTTGTCTGCCGGCATCCCGCCCGGCACATCCCCCCTCCTCCCTCCAGCGAACCGCCTTTGGCGCGGCCGGCTGCGCATTGCCCTGCGCCGTCGCGGCCATGGCATCGCGTTCGCCGGCGGGATGGGGACCTCATCAAGGAAAAACCATGACCTCTTCCCGTCGCCAGTTCCTCGGTACCGCCGCCTCCACCGCCTTTGCCTCCGCGCTCTCCCTGCGCGGGCTTGATGCCTTCGCCGCGGAGGACAAGATCAAGGTGGTCGGCATCTACGACCTCTCCGGTGGCCTCGACATCTACGGCAAGCCCGTGGTGGATGCGCTGCGCTTTGCCGCCGAGGAGGTGAACCAGAAGGGCGGCCTGCTGGGCCGGCAAATCGACTTCGTGAACTACGACGCGCAGTCCAACATGCAGCTCTACGCGCAGTTCGCGCAACAGGCCGCGCTGAAGGACAAGGCCACCGTGGTGATGGCGGGCATCACATCCGCTTCGCGCGAAGTGGTGCGGCCGGTGCTGGACCGCTTCAAGACGCTGTACTTCTACAACAACCAGTACGAGGGCGGCGTCTGCGACCGCAACTACTTTGCCGCTGGCGTGACGCCCGCGCAGACGGTGCAAAAGCTGGTGCCGCACGCGGTGAAAAAGTGGGGCAAGAAGGTCTACATCGTCGCGGCCGACTACAACTACGGCCAGATCGTCTCGGCCTGGGTGAAGAAATACGCGGCCGAGTCCGGCGGCGAGACCGTGGCGGTGGAATTCTTCCCGCTGGACGTGACCAACTTCGGCGCCACCATCTCCAAGATCCAGGCGGCCAAGCCGGACTTCGTCTGGTCGGCGCTGGTGGGCGGCGCCCACATGTCCTTCTACCGCCAGTGGAAGGCGGCCAACATGGCCGGCAAGATCCCGATCGCCTCGACCACCTTTGCCGGCGGCAACGAGCACATCGTGCTGTCGCCCGAGGAGTGCAACGGCATCCTGATCTGCCAGAACTACCTGCAGGAACTGCCGGGCGCGGCCAACCAGGACTTCGTGGCGCGCTTTCACAAGCGCTACGGCGCCGACTACCCCTACATCACCGAACTGGCCATGGGCGCCTACCAGGGCTTCATGCTCTGGGCCGAGGGTGTCCGGCGCGCCCAGAGCATCGACCGCCTGAAGGTGATCGCGGCGCTCGAAAGCGGTATTGCCATCGACGCGCCCAGCGGCAAGGTCAGCGTGGACCCGATCACGCACCACTGCACGCTGGACGTGCATATCGCCGAGGTGCGCGACCGCAAACTGAACCTGGTCGAGAGCTTTGCACAGCAGGCGCCCAGCGACACGGCTGCGGTCTGCGACCTGCGCAAGAACCCGAACGACGCCAAGCAGTACACGATCAAGATCTGAAGCAGGCGCCCCATGGACCTCGCAGCCATCTTTTCCCTTGAGGTCGTGGGCGCCATCGCCACGCTGGTGCTCATGAGCATCGGCTTGGCGGTGGTGTTCGGGATGATGAAGATCATCAACCTGGCCCACGGCGAATTCATGATGCTGGGCGGCTACGTCGCGATCCTCGCGACCAACCGCCTTGGCATTTCCATCTGGATCTCCATGCTGGTGCTGGCCCCGCTGGTGGTCGGCCTGTTCGGCGTGCTGGTGGAGCGCCTGCTGGTGCGCCACCTGTACGGCCGCATGATCGACACCATGCTGGCCACCTGGGGCCTGAGCCTGGCGCTGGTCGGGCTGGCGACCATGGTGTTCGGCAACACCACGGTCGGCATCTCCTCGCCCCTGACCGGCTTTGCCGTCGGCAGCTACCAGACCAGCGGCTACACGCTGTTCGTGATCGCAGTGGCGGTGGCGGTGCTGGCCGGCCTGTGGCTGCTGTTTCGCTTCACCGACCTGGGGCTGTGCGCGCGCGCCTCGATGCAGAACGCCGCCATGGCCGCCGCGCTGGGCGCCAACCCGGGGCGCATCTACACCCTGACCTTCGGGCTGGGCGCGGCGCTGTCGGGCCTGGGCGGCGCGGTGCTGGCGCCGGTCACCGGCATCATTCCCACCATCGGGGCCAGCTACATCGCCAAGGCCTTCATCACCGTGATTGGCGGCGGCAGCTCGGTCATCACCGGCAGCCTGGCGGCCTCCAGCCTGTTCGGCACGGTAAGCCAGGCCGTGACCTTCGCCGCCACCCCGGTGCTTGGCGAGGTCGCACTGCTGGCCGCCGCCATCGTCCTGATACGCCTGCTGCCGCAGGGCATCACCGGCCGCTTCTTCAAGAGATCCATCTGATGCAAACCCCTCTTCTTCCACGCTGGGGCCTGGCGGCCGCACGCGTGCTGGCGGTGGCCGGCGTGTTGCTGGCGCCACTGGTCACCGACACCTTCGCCCTGCTCGCCTTCACCGTCTATCTGGTGATGGCCATGCTGGCCCTGAGCCTGGCCTTCATCTGGGGCTTTGGCGGCATCCTGTGCTTTGGCCAGGCGGCGTTCTTCGGCCTGGGCGCCTATGCCTATGCCATTGGCGCGATCAACTTCGGGCCGGGCACGGGCGCCCTGCTGCTCGCGATCGCGGTGCCGGCGGCCTTTGCCGCGCTGCTGGGCTACTTCATGTTCTACGGGCGCATCAGCGACGTCTACCTGGGCGTGATCACGCTGGCGGTCACGCTGATCCTGTTCAACCTGGCCAATTCGACCTCCGGGCCGCAGTACCGCATCGGCCAGGCGCTGCTGGGCGGCTTCAACGGCATTCCGTCGATACCGACGCTCACCCTGCCGGGCCAGGATGCGCCGCTGGAGCCCGAGGGCCTGTTCCGGCTGGTCGGCCTGCTGCTCATCGTGGCCTACGCCGGCCTGCGCTGGCTGCTGCGCACCCGCTTCGGCCAGGTGGTGGTGGCCGTGCGCGAGAACGAGCGCCGCGCCGAGCTGCTGGGCTATGACGCCCGGCTGCACAAGCTGGCGGTGTTCGCCATCGGCGGTGCCATCGCCGGCCTGGCCGGCTGCCTGTACGCCAACTGGGGCGCCTTCGTGAACCCCGGCGTGTTCGGCCTGGCGCAGTCGGCGCAGATCATCATCTGGGTGATCGTGGGCGGCCGCGGCACCCTGATCGGCCCGATGATCGGCTGCGTCGCCATCCAGTGGATGGTGACGGCGCTGGGCGGGCAGCAGACGGTGGATACCGGACTGGTGCTGGGCGTGGTGCTGGCGCTGTTCGTGATGCTGATCCCGCGCGGCATCGCGCCCACGGTGGCTGGCTGGTTCAGCCGCACGCAGAAAGCGGGGCAGCCATGACGCCACAAGCCTCATTGATGCTGCAGACCCGTGGCCTGGGCGTGAGCTTTGGCGGCGTGCATGCGGTGCAAAGCGTGGACTTCGACCTGGCCGAAGGCGAGCTGCGCTGCCTGATCGGCCCCAACGGCGCCGGCAAGAGCACCTTCTTCAAGATGCTGAGCGGCCAGCAACTGCCCAGCCGCGGCGAGGTGTTCTTCCGTGGCACCCGCATCTCGGGCCTGCCGGCCCACCGCATCGCGCGCCTGGGCCTGGGCATCAAGACCCAGGTGCCCAGCGTGTTCGACGGCCTGGACGTGCTGCAGAACCTGCACCTGGCCGCACTGCGCGCCGAGCCCTCGGAGGCCGCCGCGCGCCGCGCTGCCGCAGCGGTGCTGGAGCGCATCGGCCTGGGCGCACGGCGCCACGCCATGGTGGGGGAACTGGCACACGGCCAGCGGCAGTGGGTGGAGCTGGGAATGATCCTGGCATCACGCCCGGCGCTGGTGCTGCTGGACGAGCCCGCCGCCGGCATGACGCACCAGGAGGTGCGCACCACCGCAGAGCTGATCCGCGAGATCAACCGCAACAGCACCGTCGTGGTGGTAGAGCACGACATGGCCTTCATCCGCATGATCGCCGGCCGCGTGACCGTGTTCAACCGCGGCGAGGTGCTGGCCGAAGGCAGCTTCGACGAGGTTGTGTCCGACGCGCGCGTGCGCGAAGCCTATCTCGGCAAGAAAGACGTGCACGCCGCGCAGGCCCAGGAGACCGCCCATGCTTGAAACCAAAGACCTGCGCGCCGGCTACGGCCGCGTGCCCATCCTGCACGGGATCACGCTGAAGACTGGTGAGCGCGAGATCACCGGCATCCTGGGCCGCAACGGCATGGGCAAGACCACGCTGCTGAAGGCCCTGATGGGCGAGCTGCCGGCCACCGGCGGCTCGCTGTCCTTCGGCGGCCAGGACCTGACCCGGGCACGCCCGCACGAACGCGCACGCGCCGGCATCGGCTATGTGCCGCAGGGCCGGCAGATCTTCCCCTTCCTGACCGTGGCAGAGAACCTGCGCATGGGCTGCGCCAAGCGCTTCGCGTCGGCCGACGCCACCATTGCCCGCGTGCTGAAGAACTTCCCGCGCCTGCAGCGGCTGCTGGAGCAGCCCGGCGGCAGCCTGTCGGGCGGCGAGCAGCAATTGCTGGCGCTGGCGCGCTGCCTGTGCGGCGACCCTGCACTGATCCTGCTGGACGAACCGACCGAAGGCATACAGCCGTCGATCTGCGACGAGATCGTCGAGACCCTGCTGCAACTGCGCGAGCGCGACGGCCTGTCGGTTGTGCTGGT
>Ga0116227_10004639_pt1 | contig 29676 bp, 23 predicted proteins | sample S1TSphgellanicum_FD_89693 | JGI IMG/M metagenome (GOLD analysis project Ga0116227, IMG submission 89693) | Host-associated microbial communities from peat moss isolated from Minnesota, USA - S1T2_Fb - Sphagnum magellanicum MG | ecosystem: Host-associated > Plants > Peat moss > Unclassified... | reverse complement strand
GGTTCGAGACGCGCAGCGATGCGGGCAGCGGCAAGGCGCTCGCCGCGGACCGTGGCACGTCCGCCGCAGCCAGGTGCCGGGGCTTCTCGCGGACGATGGCCCGGGCCGGCTTGTCCTCGCGCAGTCCATGGAACACCGCATGGCGGATGCGGTTCTCCTTGGTCCACTCGGCGAAGGACACCTCGGCCAGCAGCGTGGGCCGCACCCAGTGCGCCTTTGCCCTCAGCGCGGGCACACCGGCGAAGGGGCGCTTGCCGGTGGCGAGCGCATCGAGCTTCCCGCGCAGTTCGGCCAATGTGCGCTCGCTGAAGCCGGTGCCGACGTTGCCCGCATACTGGAGCGATCCATCCTCCGCATGGACCCCCAGCAGCAGCGAGCCCAGCCCCGTGCGCGAGCCCTGCGGATCGGTGAAGCCGCCGATCACGAACTCCTGGCGATGGCTGCACTTGAGCTTGATCCAGTCCGTGTTGCGCCGCGACGCATAGGGCGCGGACCTGCGCTTGCCGATCACCCCCTCGAAGCCCAGCCTGCAGGCGGAGGACACCAGATCGGCCGGCGGGGCCTCGAAAGCCTCGCTGAAGCGCACGCGGTCCGTGGGCGACTTCTCCACCAGCGCGCGCAGCCGTTCGCGGCGCTCGACGACAGGCAGCGGCCGCAGGTCGCGCCCATCGGCATACGGCATGTCGAACAGGTAGTACACCAGGTCCGCCGTCGCGCTGCCGTCGAAGGCGTTCTGCAGCGCCTGGAAGTCCGGGACGCCCTGCGCGTCGAGCATCAGCACTTCACCATCCAGCCAGCCCGACGCGAGCGGCAGCTGCTTCACGGCCTTTGCCAGCTCCGGCATCCTGGACGTCCAGTCATGGCCGTTGCGCGTGACAAGCCGGACCTTGCCCCGCTCGATGCGGGCGGCCAGCCGATAGCCATCGAACTTCAACTCCCAGAGCCAGTCCGGGGCATCCGCTGGCGGTCCATCGACGAGGGTGGCGAGCTGGGGCGCCAGCGTCTCGGGCAAGGGGGCCTTGCCAGCCTTGGGCAGGTCCTGCGCGGGGCGGGACGGCGAAGCCCGCGCCACGCGCGGCGCTGCAGGCGCAACGATGGGCGGCAATGCCGTGACGCTGTCGGGCATCTCGTCCACCACGCTGCATTCCGAGGCCGGCCGCTCGAATGCGTCGTGCTCCTTGATCAGCAGCCATGGCGGCTGTTTTTCGTCGCCGCGTCCGTGCATGCGCACCAGCGTCCAGCGGCCCTTGAGCTTGTGGCCGTGGAGCTCGAACTTGAGCTTGCCCGTTCGGTACCCTTCCGCCGGGTCGCCAAGCGGCACCCAGTAGCCCCGGTCCCAGACGATGACCTTGCCCGCGCCGTACTGCCTGGGCGGGATCTGCCCCTCGAAGCTGTTGTAGGCAATGGGGTGGTCCTCGACCTGCACGGCCATGCGCCTGTCGCGAGGATCAAGGCTCGGTCCCTTCGGGACGGCCCAGCTCTTCATGGTGCCTTCGAGTTCCAGGCGCAGGTCGTAGTGCAGCCTGCTCGCCCAGTGCTTCTGGATCACATATTGCAGCGCCTCGGCGGCGGGCGTCCCGCCCTCCGCGGGCTCTGGCGTGACGGCGAAGTTGCGCTTCTTCTTGTACAGCGCCAGGGAATCCGCCATGGTCCCAGTTCCTGGTGCCTGCCTGTCAGGCCGCGCGGCGGCCGGTCTTTTTCGCGGGCTTGGCCTTTGCCGGTGCCTTGGCCGGCGCCTTGCGGGCTGTGGCCTTCTGGGCTGCAGCCGTCTTCCTCGGTGCACGCGGTGCCGAAGGCAATGCGGTGACCTGGGCGGAGGCGCCCTTGCCCGCGGCGGACGCGGCGGGCTTCTTGCCGCCTTCGAGGCTGCGCTTGAGCAGCGAGGTCAGGTCCAGCACATCGGCGCCTGCGGGAGCCGCCTCTTCGCGCTCGACCTTGGCGACATCGGCGATGTCGCCCGCCCGGGCCTTGGCCTCGATCAGCTTGCGGATCTCGTCGGCAAAGGAGTTGCGGAAGCTGTCCGCGTTCCACGGCTCGGTCATGTCCTCGATCAGCTGCATCGCCATCTTCATCTCCGCATCCTTGATGCCGGCGGCCTTGGCGTCGAGCGGCGGCAGATTCAATGGCTCGAACGAGCGGATTTCGCCGCCCCAGCGCAACAGGTTCAGGACCAAGGCCCGGCCACACGGAATCAGGACGGCGAGGTGCTGCCTGGTCTGGATCACGACCTTGGCCACGCCCACCTTGTGGCTCTTGCGCAAGGCTTCCCGCAGCAGTGCATAGACCTTCTCGCCACGCTTGAGCGGCGCCGTGTAGTAAGGACGCTCCAGGTACACGAAGGGAATCTCGTCGGCATCGAGGAACGCCTCGATCTCGATGGTCTGGGTGGTCTTCGGAAACGCGGCCGCGATCTCTTCGGGCGAGAGGATGACGTACCGGCCGTCCTCGTACTCGACCCCCTTCACGATGTCGGAGGCGGCGATCTCCTTGCCGGTGACCTTGTTGATGCGCTTGTAGCCGACCGGCTCCATCGAGCGCTTGTCGATCCAGTCGAAGTCGATGCCCGAGCTCATGGTCGCGGAATACAGGCCGACAGGAATGTGGACCAGGCCGAAACTGATCGCCCCATTCCACATGGCTCTGGTCGATGCAGGGGCCTTTGCGTCGTTCGCCATGGCTCGCTCCCGCCTAGCTGCGCGGCTTCAAGTGCCCGCGCACCTCGCGGGCCGGATGGCCGGCCTCGCAGGATCCGTTCGGCCTGGCCCGCTGGCGGTCGAGAACCGTTTTGCCTATGTCGTGGCGCATGGAGGCCTCCGTTGTCGAGCTCCGGACCGTAGCACCCGGCGGCCGATGCGGGCTGTAGGACGAATGGTGGTTGCCGTGCGCGCCGGGCACCTGTTCATGGAGGCCGCCGCGATCATGTGTCCTCACGCGGCACCGATGGGACCTCAGTCGGGAATGCGATGGTCCGTGCTACACGATAGATAGCACACAGCCAAGGTGGGAAAAGGGCGTAGCCCCATTTCCCTTGTAAAACTAGACAGACTCAGGCTGCAGGCGCCCAACGCCAGGCCGCCAGATCGACGTCCGCGCGGATCAGCTTTTCCTGCAGCAGGAATTGGCGCGCCTCGTCCAGCAGGCGCAGTGCGTTGGGCGGGAAAGCCTGTGCCGGAAAGCCGTCCAGCGGATTGGAGGCCTTGATCGCCTCCACCGGGTAGCCCGACTGCTGTGCGTGGAACGCGAAGTACTGTTCGGGATGCTGCCGGATGTCGGTCAGCGCCGTGCTGCGGGCCCGCTGCCAGGCATCGGCGACGCCCGGTGCGCGCGCCAGCAGCCGGCTGGACGCCACGATCACCGAGGTGCCCGGCAGGCTCGGATGCTGCGCGGCCTGGTCGATCACCGGGTAGCCGCGCGAGGCCAGCAGCGGCCCGATGTCGATCTGGGCCGCGAAGGCCGCCAGCGACCCCTTGGCCAGCGCCGGCTCGGCGTCCTTGGCCAGCAGGTAGACCACCTTGACCTTGCCCAGCACGCCCGCCTCCTGCAGCGTGCCGAGCAAATAGCGATGCATGTAGGAACCCAGCGGCACACCCACCACCTGGCCCTCCAGCTCGCGCACGCTCTTGACGCCGCCCTGCGGCGTGAGCAGCCAGACGTTCATGTCGGTCTTGTCGAAGCCGATGAGGCGGCCATCGAGCCCGCGCGAGCGCGCCACGATCGCCGGCGTGTCCCCGTAGATGCCGACGTCGAGCGCCCCGGCGAGGAAGGCCTCGTTCAGGTCGGGACCGTTCGGAAACACATGCGTGGTGACCTCGGAGAAGCCGAGCGGCGCCAGCTCCCGCTGCAGGTAGCCCTGCTGCAGGGCCCAGCCGGTGGCGGCCGTGGGCTTGCGCGCCGGGCCGATGTAGCCCAGGCGCAGGCTGCCGGCGGGCCGGGACTGCGCCTGCACCAGGCCCGGCGCGATCGCCGCGGCGGCCAAGGCCTGCAGCGCCGTGCGGCGCGGGAAGGAAGAACGGGAGGCGTGGTCGGACATCAGGATTCAGGGTCAGGGTGCTGCGCAGGGCGCGCGGGGAGGGAGGGCCGGCAACGGGCCGCGGCTCAATGGGCCCGGCGCAGCAGTTCGAAGCTGGCGTCGAGCGCGGCGGTAGGCGCCCTGCCGCGGCCCCAGCCAATGGAGCGGCGGTAGCTGCCGAGCAGGCCCTGGGCCTCGGCCACCGCCTCCTCGACGGCCTCGGGGCGGTCGGCCTGGGGCGCGACATACAGCGCGTCTTCCGGGCAGTACAGCTCGCACATGAAGCAGGTCTGGCAGTCGTCCTGGCGCGCGATGCGCGGAATGCCGCCGGGCACGGCCTCGAACACGTTGGTGGGGCAGGCCTGCACGCAGATGTTGCAGCCGGTGCAGCGGCTGGCGCTCACGATCTCGATCATGCGGCCCCCTCTTCGGCCACGGCCTGGCGGCGCAGCCAGACCTCGTCCAGGCCGCCGCTCAGCAGCCGGTGGCGCTGCGCACCGTCCAGCGCGGCATGTTCCTGGCGGCGGTGCATGCCGCGGGTCTCGGTGCGCGCCAGCGCGCTGCGGTACATCCAGCGCGCGGTCGCCAGCATGGCCGCGGCCTCGCGGGCGCGCACGGCCTCCTGCGCGTCCGCGGCCGGAGCGCCGTCGCGCAGGCGCTGCCACAGGGCATCCAGCCGCCCCAGGGAGTCTTCGAGCAGGTCGCTGCGCCGGGTCCAGTTGCGCTCATAGGGAAACACCTCGGCCTGCACCGCCGCGATGGCTGCGGCGCTGTCGAAGGCCGCATGGCCCCGGCCGCGCAGGCCGACCCCGCCGGCCTGCAGCACGGCGCGCGCCACACGGCGGCCGCGGCCGAACCCGGCCGCACCGGCGCCCGCCCAGAAGCCCGAGGACGTGGCCCAGGCAGCGTTGTGGCTGCCGCCGCCCGTGAAGCCGCCGCAGATCAGCTCGCGCGTGGCGGCGTCGCCCGCCGCATAGAGGCCCGGCACCGCCGTGGCGCAGTGCGCGTCCACCACCTGCAGGCCGCCGGTGCCGCGCACCGTGCCCTCCAGCCGCAGCGTGACCGGGAAGTGCTGGGTGAAGGGGTCGATGCCGCGCCGGTCGAAGGACACGAAGAAGTTGGGCTGCGCCGTGCGCATCCAGGCGCGGATCTGCGCGTCGGCGCGGTCCACGCAGGCGAACACCGGCTGTGTCTGCAGCGTCTTGGCGATGATGCCGCGCCCCTTGGACGAGCCCGCGCCCTCGATCGGCGTGCCGTCCGCGTAGTAGAAGGTGGCCCAGTTGTAGAACAGCGACTTGGTGATGGAGGAGAACGCCGGCCCCAGGCCGTAGGCATTGGAGAACTCCATGCCCGACAGCTCGGCGCCGACCTCGGCCGCCATCAGGTGGCCGTCGCCGGTCAGTACGTTGCAGCCCAGCGCCCGGCTCAGGAAGGCGCAGCCGCCCGTGGCGATCACCACCGCGCCGGCCCGCACGCTCCAGGCATCGCTGCCGGCGCCCTGCTGGCGGCGCACGCCGGTGGCGCCGCTGACCGCGCCGTCTTCATCCACCAGCAGCTGCAAGGCCGGGCTGTGGTCCAGGATGCGCACGCCGGCTTCCTTCACGCGCTTGCGCATCAGGCGCATGTATTCCGGCCCCTGCAGCGAGGTGCGGCGCGACAGGCCGTCCTCATCGACCGGGAACGGGTAGCCCCACTGGGCCAGTTGCTCCATGTTGTCCCAGGTCTGTGCCAGCACCCGGTCCATCCAGGCCTGCTCGGCCAGGTGGCCGCCCAGGGCGAGCCGGCTGGCCTTGGCCTGTGCGCGCGCATCGCCGGTATCGGGCACGTGCCAGACGCCGGTGCCGGCAGGCGCCGTGGCACCGGAGGTGCCGCAGAAGCCCTTGTCGGCCAGTACCACGCTGGCGCCCCGGGCCGCAGCCGCAATCGCGGCCCAGCAGCCCGCCGGGCCGCCGCCGATCACCAGCACATCGGCCTCGTGGCGCAGCGCCACCGTCGCATCGGAAAACTGGACGGTGTCCAGGTCGCGGGCACCCATGGCGCGCCTCTCGTTCGGATCAGAAGGGGTTTGCACTCTAGAAGCGCCCGCCAGCCGCGCGAAGCGACTTTTTTGCCTATGGTTATGCGCAAATGCGGGGGCGCCATCGGTGCGGCAACTCTGTTGGACAAAAACAAACGTGCGGCAAAACCCGCATTCCCGGCTTCACAATTAATTTACATTCCGCGGGGACTATTGAAGGTTGTCCGCGACCATCCCGCCCCCCTACCGCGATCCGTCCACTCCATGATTTCCACCCGATCGCTGCGCGCCGCGGCCTGGGACCGCCTGCCGCTGCTGGCCCTGACCGCCGCGCTCGCCGCCTGCTCCCCCAAATCAGAAGCCCCGGCACCGGCCGGCCCGGTGGAGGTTGGCGTGATGACGCTGCAGCCGCAGCGCCAGGCCTTCACCACCGAACTGCCGGGCCGCACCAGCGCCTTCCTCAGCGCGGACATCCGGCCCCAGGTCGGCGGCATCGTGCAGAAGCGGCAGTTCACCGAAGGCGCCAGCGTCAAGGCCGGCCAGGTGCTCTACCAGCTGGACCCGTCCACCTACCAGGCCGCGCTGTCGAGCGCCCAGGCCACGCTGGCGCGCAACCGCGCCACGGCCGGCGCCGCGGAGGTCACGGCCAACCGCAATGCCGAGCTGGTGAAGATCGACGCGGTCAGCAAGCAGGTTAACGACCAGAGCCAGGCCGCGCTGGCGCAGGCGCGGGCGGACGTGGCCACGGCGCAAGCTGCGGTCGAGACGGCCGGCATCAACCTGGGCTTCACGCGCATCGCGTCGCCCATCTCCGGCCGCATCGGGACCTCGGCGGTGACGCCGGGGGCGCTGGTGACGGCCAACCAGACCACGGCACTGGCCACGGTGCAGCAGATCGACCCGCTCTACGTGGACGTGACCCAGTCCAGCGCCGAGGTTCTGCGCCTGAAGCGCGAACTGGCCGCCGGCCGGCTCACGCGCAACGGTGCCGGCGCGGCGCGCATCAAGCTGATCCTGGAGGACGGCAGCAGCTATGGCCATGAGGGCCTGCTGCAGTTCGCCGGCCTGAGCGTGAACGCCACCACCGGCGCGGTCACGCTGCGCGCCACCGTGCCCAACCCGGACGGCCTGCTGCTGCCCGGCATGTACGTGCGCGCGGTGGTGGAGGAAGGCGTGGACGAGAACGCGCTGCTCGCGCCGCAGCAGGGCATCCTGCGCGACGCCGTCGGCCGCTCCACGGCCCTGGTGGTCGATGCCGAGGACAAGGTGGCGCGCCGCGCCGTCGTCGTGGGGCGCGCGGTCGGCAACCGCTGGCAGGTGCGCAGCGGACTGGCCGCAGGCGACCGCGTCATCGTGGAAGGCTCGCAGAAGGCGCGCGTGGGCGAGAAGGTGAAGGCGGTGGAGGTCGCGGCCGCAGCAGCCGCCGGCCCGGCCGCCAACGGCACCGCCCCGGGCGCGGATGCGCCGGCCGCCATCCGCTGAGTACGGCACGCACTCCATGGCACGCTTCTTCATCGACCGGCCCATCTTCGCGTGGGTCATCGCCATCGTCATCATGCTGGCAGGGGCCATCTCCATCGGCACGCTGCCGCTGGAGCAATACCCCAACATCGCACCGCCCTCGGTCTCCATCACCGCCAACTACACCGGCGCCTCGGCCAAGACGGTGGAGGACTCGGTCACCCAGGTGATCGAGCAGCAGTTGAAGGGCCTGGACAACCTGATCTACATGGGTGCGACGAGCAGCTCGTCAGGCCAGTCGCGCACCACGCTCACCTTCAACGCCGGCACCAACCCCGACGTGGCGCAGATGCAGGTGCAGAACAAGCTGCAGCAGGCCATGCCGCGGCTGCCGCAGGCCGTGCAGAGCCAGGGCGTGACGGTCACCAAGGCCGGCAGCGACTTCCTGATGATCGTGTCGCTGTATTCGGAGGATCCGGCGCTGTCGCGTACCGACGTGGGCGACTACATCGCCAGCAACCTGGTCGACGTGATCAGCCGCCTGGACGGCGTGGCAGAAGTGCAGGTGCTGGGCTCTGGCTATGCCATGCGCATCTGGCTCGACCCGGGCAAGCTCGAGAAATACAACCTGATCCCCTCGGACGTGAGCGTGGCGCTGCAGGCGCAGAACGCCCAGGTCTCGGCCGGGCAGCTGGGCGGCCTGCCGGCCACGGCGCAGCAGCAGCTGAACGCCACGGTCACCGCGCGCAGCAAGCTGCAGACCGCCGAGCAATTCGAGAACGTGGTGCTGCGCACCGCGGCCGATGGCTCGCTGGTGCTGCTGAAGGACGTGGCCCGGGTGGAGCTGGGCGCCGAGAGCCTGACCATCCAGTCGCGCCTGGCCGGCCGGGCCTCGGCCGGCATGGGCGTGGTGCTGGCCAACGGCGCCAATGCGCTCAAGGTGTCGGAGGCGGTGGTCAAGCGCGTGAACGAGCTCGCGCCCTTCTTCCCCAACCAGATGAAGGCCATCGTCAACTACGACACCACGCCGTTCGTGCAGGCCTCCATCGAGGAGGTGGTCAAGGCCCTGCTCGAGGCCATGGTGCTGGTGGTGCTGATCATGTACCTGTTCCTGCAGAACTTCCGCGCCACGCTGATCCCCGCGATCGCCGTGCCGGTGGTGCTGCTGGGCACCTTCGGCGTACTGTCGCTGCTGGGCTACTCGATCAACACGCTGACCATGTTCGGCATGGTGCTGGCCATCGGCCTGCTGGTGGACGACGCCATCGTGGTGGTGGAGAACGTCGAGCGCGTCATGACCGAGGAGGGCCTGAGCCCCAAGGAGGCCACGCGCAAGTCCATGGACGAGATCACGCCGGCACTGGTGGGCATTGCGCTGGTGCTGTCGGCGGTGTTCATCCCGATGGCCTTCTTCGGCGGCTCCACCGGCATCATCTACCGGCAGTTCTCGGTCACCATCGTCTCGGCCATGGCGCTGTCGGTGCTGGTGGCGCTCACCCTCACGCCGGCGCTGTGCGCCACCATGCTCAAGCACCTGCCGCACGACGCCTCAGGCCACCGGCTGGTGCGGCGCGGGCCGCTGGGCTGGGCCGACCGCTTCTTCCTGTGGTTCAACCGCGGCTTCGACCGCACCGCCGACCGCACCCAGCGCGGCGTGCACGCCATCGTGCGGCGCGGCAAGCGCAGCATGCTGGTCTACCTGCTGCTGGCCGGCGGCATGGCGGTGCTGTTCCTGCGCCTGCCGACCTCCTTCCTGCCGGTGGAGGACCAGGGCATCCTGACCGCCGAAATCCGCATGCCGCCCGGCTCGACCGATGCGCGCATCCAGCAGGTGGTGCGCCAGTTCGAGGACTACATCCGCCAGCAGCCGGAGGTGGTGACCTACAACGTGACCACCGGCCTGTCGGGCGACCAGGGTTCGGGCCGCGCCTTCATCAAGCTCAAGCCCTGGGCCGAGCGCCTGGGCAAGGAGCACAGCGCCGAAGCCGTGGCGCGCCGCGCCAATGCGGCACTGAGCAAGATCCGCGATGCGCGCGTCTTCGTGCTGCAGCCGCCGGCGGTGCGCGGGCTGGGATCGAGCGCGGGCTTCAACTTCTACATCGAGGACACCGGCAACCTCGGCCACGCGGCGCTGGTGCAGGCGCGCGACCGCTTCCTGGAACTGTCGCGCAAGGATCCGCTGCTCACCGGGGTGCGCAGCAACAACCTGGACGACACGGCACAGTTCGCGGTGGACATCGACGACCGCCGCGCCGGCGCGCTCGGACTGGGCACGGCCGACGTGAACAGCACCCTGTCCGGCGCGCTGGGCGGCACCTACATCAACGACTTCATCGACCGCGGCCGGGTCAAGCGGGTCTACATGCAGGGCGATGCGCCCTTCCGCATGCTGCCTGACGACATCAAGCGCTGGACGGTACGCAACAACGCCGGGCAGATGGTGCCGTTCTCGGCCTTCTCCGCCCAGCGCTGGAGCTATGGCTCGCCGCAGCTGCAGCGCTACAACGGCCAGCCGGCCTTCGAGATGCTGGGCAGCGCGGTATCGGGCGTGAGCTCGGGCACCGCCATGGCCAAGGTCGAGCAGATCATGGCGCAGATGCCGCAGGGCATCGCCCACGAATGGACCGGCGCCTCGTTCGAGGAACGCCGCTCCGGCGCGCAGGCGCCGCTGCTCTATGCGGTGTCCATCCTGTTCGTGTTCCTGTGCCTGGCTGCGCTGTACGAGAGCTGGTCGGTGCCGTTCTCGGTGATCCTGGTGGTGCCGCTGGGCATCATCGGCGCGGTGCTGTTCACCGGCCTGCGCGGCATGGCCAACGACGTGTACTTCCAGGTCGGGCTGCTGACCACGGTGGGACTGTCCTGCAAGAATGCCATCCTGATCGTGGAATTCGCCAAGCAGCTGCAGGAGCAGGGCCGCGAGATCTTCGAGGCCACGCTGGAAGCGGTGCGGCTGCGCCTGCGGCCCATCCTGATGACCTCCCTGGCCTTCGGCTTCGGTGTGCTGCCGCTGGTGGTGGGCACCGGCGCCGGCGCCGGCGGCCGCCAGGCCATCGGCACGGCCGTGTTCGGCGGCATGGTGTCGGCCACGGTGCTGGGCATCTTCTTCGTGCCCCTGTTCTTCGTTTTGATCCGCAGCTTCTTCCGTGCGCGCACGGCGGCAGAACCCGCCCACGCCCATGGACAGGAGGCCGCAGCATGAAGCGCATGATCGCCTCCCTGGGTGCCGTTGCCTGCGCCGTGCTGGCCGGCTGCGGCAGCCTGGCACCCGACTACCAGCGCCCCGCAGCCCCGCTGCCCGCCACCTGGAAACCCGCCGTCGCCGAGCGCAGCAGCGACGCCACGCAGGGCACCAGCACACCGGCCCCGGAGCTGGACTGGCGCAGCTTCTTCCTCGACGACCGGCTGCGCCAGGTGGTCGGTCTGGCGCTGGAGCGCAACCGCGACCTGCGGGTGGCGGCCCTCAACATCGAGCGCGCGCGGGCGCAGTACGGCATCCAGCGCGCCAACCTGTTCCCGGCCGTGAACGCCACCGCGGCCGGCAGCCGCACCGGTGCCGCGGCCGACACCGCCGCCAGCGGCCGTGCCTCCACGCTCAACCAGTTCAACGTGGGCGTGGGCTTCGCCAGCTACGAGATCGACTTCTTCGGCCGCCTGCGCAACCTGGACGATGCCGCGCTGGAGACCTTCTTCGCCACCGCCGAGACGCGCCGCAGCGTCCAGATCAGCCTGGTGGCCGACGTGGCCAATGTCTGGCTCACGCTGGCGGCCGACCAGCGCCGCCTGAAGCTGGCACAGGAGACGCTCAAGAGCCAGCAGGCGTCCTACGACCTGACGCGACGGGCGCACGCGCTGGGCTCCGAATCGGGCCTGACGCTGGCGCAGTCGCGCACCACGGTGGAGGCGGCCCGCTCCGACGTGGCCGGCTACACGCGCCTGGTGGCGCAGGATGCCAATGCACTGGCGCTGCTGGCCGGCGGCCCCGTATCCGACACCCTGCTGCCGAGCGCGGACGACCCCGCCGCGCCGGCCGCCGTCCTGGTGGCCATACCGCAGGGGCTGCCATCCGAGCTGCTGCAGAACCGGCCGGACGTGCTGGCGGCCGAGCACACGCTGCAGGGCGCCAATGCCAGCATCGGCGCTGCGCGCGCGGCCTTCTTCCCGCGCATCAGCCTCACGGCCTCGGCCGGCAGCGCCAGCCGCGACCTGGACCGGCTGTTTGCCAACGGCAACGGCAGCTGGACCTTCGCACCGCAGATCGTGCTGCCGATCTTCAGCGGCGGCGCGCTGAGCGCCAGCCTGGACGTGGCCCGGATCACGCGCGACATCAACGTGGCCCAGTACGAGAAGACGCTGCAGACCGCCTTCCGCGAGGTGTCCGACGCGCTGGATGCGCGCGCCACGCTCGGCGAGCAGCTGGACGCCCAGCGCTCGTTGCGCGACGCATCGGAAACTGCCCTGCGCCTGTCGCAGGCACGCTTTCGCACCGGGCTGGACAGCTACCTCGACGTGCTGGTGTCAGAGCGCGCCTTCTACACGGCGGGGCAGAACCTGATCACGCTGCAGCTGGCCGAGCAGGCCAACCGGATCACGCTCTACAAGACCATGGGCGGCGGCTGGAGCCCTGTGGACAACGGCGCTAGCGGCGCGCCGGTAGCAGCTGCGACGGATCGACCGCCGCAGACGCCATGACGGTGCCGGCCACCACGCCCAGCGCCGCCAGGCGCTTGCGCATGCAGATCACCGCGCGGTCCTTGCTGAGCAGCTGCGCGCGGTGCGCCACGGCCAGGTCGATGAAGCCCTGGTCGTCCGGGTCCTTGCAGGTCACGGGCACCTTGGGCGCCACCGGCACGAGGCGTGCGTGGCGGTCGAACTGCGCCAGCACCTGCGCATCCGTCAGGCCGTAGAAGGCCAGCCGCGACACGATCTGCGGGTAGCCCAGCACCCGCGCCAGCTCTACCCGCATCGAATCAGTGGCGACCCAGTCCAGCGTGCCGGCCTCCAGCGCGGCGCGCACCGGCCGGGCCGCCGGATCGTCGAAGACGAACACGTCGAGCACGATGTTGGTGTCCAGCACCAGGCAGGGCCGCATCGGATTCAAGCCGCCTGCAGCATGCCGCGCTGCTCGATGAAGGCCACCACCTCCTGCAGGCCGGTCTGGGTCTTGAGGTTGGTCATGACGAAAGGACGTGTGCCGCGCATGCGCCGGGTGTCGGACTCCATCACGGCCAGGTCGGCGCCCACGTGCGGCGCGAGGTCGGTCTTGTTGATCACGAACAGGTCGCTCTTGGTGATGCCCGGGCCGCCCTTGCGCGGAATCTTCTCGCCGGCGGCCACGTCGATCACGTAGATCGTCAGGTCGCTCAGCTCGGGGCTGAAGGTGGCAGCCAGGTTGTCGCCGCCGGATTCGACGAACACCACGTCGGCATCCGGGTATTCGACCAGCATGCGGTCGATGGCCTCGAGGTTGATCGAGCAGTCCTCGCGGATCGCGGTGTGCGGGCAGCCGCCAGTCTCCACGCCCATGATGCGCTCGGCCGGCAGCGCGCCGCTGACGGTCAGCAGGCGCTGGTCTTCCTTGGTGTAGATGTCGTTGGTGATGGCCACCAGGTCCCACTTGTCGCGCATGGCCTTGCAGAGCATTTCCAGCAGGGTGGTCTTGCCGGAGCCGACCGGCCCGCCAATGCCCACGCGCAGCGGCGGCAGTTTCTTGGTGCGATTGGCGATGTGGTGCAGGGCAGAACTCATGGTAGTCATCTCAGTTATCCATTGCGTTGCGCGTGATCCGCAGCGTACGCAACGCAAAGGCACAAAGGGCTGCGGAGCAGGCCATGCCAGGACATCCGCGGAACTGGCTTTGCCAGGCCGCAGGATGTGTCCCCTGCAAGGGGGCTGGCGAAGACGCGAAGCGCGTAGCCTGGGGGTGTGGTTTCATCCTAGCTTCGGAACAGACGTGAATATTGCACTTCGTGGCGGGCCGAGAGAATGGCGAGCATGGGGCTGAGCGCCTGCCGGTCGTCGTCCCCCAGCGCCATGGCATGGGCTACGGCCTGCGGTATGGCACCGGCCAGCCGCGCCAGGATGCGCTGGCCCGCGCTCTGGCCCAGCGGGACCGACTTGAGCGCGGTCTGCACCATGTTCTCGGCCCAGCCAAAGGCAAAGGCGGCGCAGATGTCGACCACGGCCGCCTCGGTGCGCGCCGCGGCGACCGCGAAGGCGACCGGGTAGGTCGGCTGCCAGCCGGCCAGCAGGCCGGCGTCGTCCGGGTGCAGGCTACGCAGCCAGTCGGCCAGCGAGCGACCCATCTGCTCGGTCTGCAGGCGCAGCTCGCTGGTCTCGCGGGTCTGGCGCACCCAGGCATCCAGGCTGCGCAGCCGCGCTGCGTCACCGGCACGGGCGGCGGGCACGGCCTGCGCCAGCACGGCCAGGTCGGCGCGTGCCAGCGCCAGCTGCAGTTGGTCGGCAATCCAGTCGGATGCTCTCTCTTCTGTAGCTACACCCGCCCATTCCACGCCGGCCTCAAGCCCCTCGGAGTAGGAAAACCCGCCTACCGGCAGGGCCGGCGACGCCAGCCAGATCAGTTGCAGCAGGCCCGGCGTGAAGGCCGGCACGGCCGCGGCGGTCTCAGCCACGGGCCGGGCGCTGCGGGTGGAACTGGACTGGCGCCGGTGCCGCAGCGTGGGCGTGGCCATGCCCGTGATGGTGGTCATGGTCGCCGTGCTGGCACTCCGGGCCGTGCACATGGGGGGCCGCGGCCGGCGCAGGGTGTTCGTGTGCATGGTCGTGCCCATGGCCATGTGCGTGACCGTGGCCTCCGCCATGCGCACCGTAGGCGCCGCCTTCGGGCTCGAAGGCCTCGACGGCCTCGCGCACGGTCAGGTGCATGGCGCGCAGCATGTCGGCCAGTACATGGTCGGGCTCGATCTGCAGGAAGTCGGGCCGCAGCTCGATCGGCACATGGCGGTTGCCCAGGTGGTAGGCCGCGCGCACCAGGTCAAAGGGCGTGCCGTGTTCGGCGCAGGGCGTGATGCGCAGCACTGGCTGCGCCGCCGCGACCACGCGCACCAGCGAACCATCTTCCGCCACCAGCACGTCGCCGCCCCGCACCAGGGTGCCACGCGGCAGAAAGATGCCCAGCGCACGGCCGCCGCTGTCGGTGGCGTCGAAACGGCTCTTCTGGCGCACGTCCCAGTCGAGCTCGACGGTGGCGGCGCGCTTGAGCAGAACCGGGGCCAGGCCGCGGCCCTGGGGAATCAACTTGCTGATCGTGTGCATGGAGGGATGTAAGTAACAAGGCGAGAAAAATTGTACGGAGGGCCGCTTTCTGACAATGATGTCATCGGGGCGTCAGTCTGGCGTTCCCCTGCCCGCCCTAGAGTGGCTTTCGTTCTGGAATACCCGGCCCGATCATGCTCCATTCTTCCTCTCCTCTTGCGCGGTGCGCCCTGGCAGGAGTGCTTGCGGCAACGCTGGCGGGCTGCACCGTGGGACCGGACTATGTGCGTCCGGCGCCGCCCGTCGGCGCCACCCTGCCAGCCTTCAAGGAAGAAGGTCCCTGGAAGGCCGCGACACCAAGCACGATCGATGCCGACGGCGCCTGGTGGAAGCTCTACGGCGATCCGCAGCTCGACGCTCTCGTGGAGCAGGCCAACCGCGCCAACCAGACCGTGCGCCAGGCCGAAGCCCAGTACCGTGCCGCCCAGGCCCTGGTGCGCGGCGCGCAGTCCTCGTTCTACCCGACCGTGGGCCTGAGCGCCTCCGAGGGCCGGGCACGCACCAACACCACCAGTTCGGTGCTGCAGGACACACATGCCAGCTCCCTGGCCGCCAGTTGGGAGCCCGACCTGTGGGGCCGGGTGCGGCGCTCGGTCGAACAGGCCGGGGACAGCGCCCAGGCCAGCGCCGCCGACCTGGCCGGCGCGCGCCTGACGATCCAGGCGACGCTGGTCAACAGCTACTTCCAGCTGCGGGTGGACGACCAGCTCAAGGACCTGTACGCGCGCACCATAGAGGGCTACCGCAAGGCCCTGCAGCTGACGCAGAGCCAGTACCGGGCGGGCATCGTCACGCGCGCCGACGTGGCCTCGGCCAATGCCACGCTCACCGCCGCCGAGGCCCTGGCGGTCGACGTGAACCTGTCGCGCCAGCAGCTGGAGCACGCCATCGCCGTGCTGCTGGGCAAGACGCCGGCCGAATTCTCGCTGGCGCCGGCACCCATCGTGGCACAGCTGCCGGTGGTGCCGGTGGGCCTGCCCTCGGAACTGCTGCAGCGCCGCCCCGACATCGCAGGCGCGGAGCGCCGCGTGGCTGCCGCCAACGCGGCCATCGGCGTGGCGCAGTCGGCCTGGTACCCCAGCCTGACCCTGGGCGCGAGCGCCGGCTTTGCCGGTGCCGGGCTCGGCCCGCTGTTCTCGACGCCCGACCGGGTCTGGGCGCTGGGCGCCACCCTGGCAGCCACGCTGTTCGACGGCGGATTGCGCCAGTCGCAGAACGACCAGGCGCGCGCCACTTTCGACGCCGCAGCGGCCGGCTACCGGCAGACCGTGCTGGCCGGCTTCCAGGAGGTGGAGGACAACCTGGTGGCCCTGCGCGAGCTGGAGAAGGAGCGCGCCAAGCAGGAAGAGGCGGTGCAGTCCTCGCGCGACGCCGAGCGCATGCTGCTGGCGCAGTACCGCGCCGGCACCACCCCCTACACCACGGTCATCACCGCCCAGGCCACGACACTGACCAACGAGCGTACCGCCATGCAGCTGGCGGCACGCCAGTTCACCGCCAGCGTGACCCTGGTCAGGGCCGTGGGCGGCGGCTGGAATGCCGCGCAACTGCCCGCCCCCGACGCCCGGCCGGCGCAGGCCAAGGACACCCCCGCCACCGCAACGGCCTCCACGGCCACGGCCCAGGAATGACCACGATGGACGCCTCGACCAGCCCCTCCCCTGCCGCAGCCCCTGCCCCCCTCCCGTACCGCCGGCGCCGCGGGCTGCTGATCCTGGTCGTGCTGTTGCTGCTGGTGGCGGGCGCGCTCTACCTGCGCCACCGCTGGGCCGCCGCGCCGCCGCCGGCCGCGGCGCCGGCCGTGCCGGTCACCACCGTCGCCGTCGCGCGCAAGACGGTGCCGATCGCGCTGCGCGGCGTGGGCAACGTGCTGCCGATCTACTCGGTCACGGTGCACACCAGGGTGGACGGCCAGCTCGACTCGGTGGCCTTCACCGAGGGCCAGGACGTCAAGGCCGGCCAGGTGCTGGCGCGCATCGACCCGCGCACCTACCAGGCGCAGCTGGCGCAGGTGGTGGCGCAGAAGGCCAAGGACACGGCGCAGCTGGCCAATGCACGCGCCGACCTGGCACGCTACGAAACCCTGATCAAGGAGGACGCCACCACCCAGCAGACGCTGGATACGCAGAAGTCCCTGGTCAACCAGCTGCAGGCAGCGCTGCAGACCGACGACGCGCAGATCAACTACGCGCAGGTCCAGCTCAACTACACCACCATCACGGCCCCGATCAGCGGACGCGTCGGCGCACGGCTGGTGGACCCCGGCAACATCGTGCATGCGGCCGACACCAACGGCCTGGTCGTCATCAACCAGATCGACCCGATCGCGGTGCAGTTCACGCTGCCCGAAAGCAGCTTCCAGGCCGTGAACCGGGCGCTGCGCACGACACCCGGCCAATTGCAGGTCACGGCGATCACGCACGACACGCAGGAAGTGCTGGGCACAGGCCGGCTGGTGCTGCTGAACAACCAGATCGACACCACCACCGGCACCATCGCGCTCAAGGCGCATTTCCCCAACGCGGAGCACAAGCTGTGGCCGGGCCAGTCGGTCGATGCGCGCATCACGCTGGGGGAACGCAGCGAGGTGCTGGTGGTGCCCTCGGCCGTCGTGCAGCGCAGCCAGGACGGCTATTTCGCCTATGTCGTCGGCGCGGACAACACGGTGCAGCCGCGGCCGGTGGACGTGGTCGATACCAGTGAAGGCCAGGCGGTGATCGGCAAGGGGCTCAATGAAGGCGAGCGCGTGGTGCTGGACGGGCAGTACCGGCTGCGGCCCGGTGCGCACATCGTGGAGACCGCCCCCAAGGCTGCCGCGCCCGCCGCAGGCGCGGGAGCACGGCCGTGAGCATTTCGGCCGTCTTCATCAAGCGCCCGATCGGCACCTCGCTGCTGGGCGTGGCGCTGCTGCTGATCGGCCTGGCGGCCTGGCCGCTGCTGCCGGTGGCACCGCTGCCGCAGGTCGATTTCCCGACCATTCAGGTGTCGGCCAGCCTGCCGGGCGCGAGCCCGCAGACCATGGCCTCGAACGTGGCCCAGCCACTGGAGCGGCAGTTCTCGCTGATCGCCGGACTGTCGCAGATGACATCGAGCAGCTCGCTCGGCTCGACCCAGATCACGCTGCAGTTCGACCTCAACCGCGCCATCGACGGCGCGGCGCTCGACGTGCAGACGGCCATCAATGCCGCCTCGGGCCAGTTGCCCACCAACCTGCCGAGCGCGCCGAGCTTTCGCAAGATCAACCCGGCCGATGCGCCGGTGCTGATCCTGGGCGTGCAGTCCAGCGTGCTGCCGCTGATCCAGGTCAACGACTACGCAGACAACGTGCTGGCGCAGCAGATCTCGCGCATCTCCGGCGTCGGGCTGGTCAACATCTTCGGCGCGCAGAAACCCGCCGTGCGCATCCAGGCCAGCCCCGACAAGCTCAAGGCGCTGGGCCTGAGCCTGGAGGACATCCGCGGCGTGATCGCCACCACCACGGTGAATGCGCCCACCGGCACCCTGGACGGCGCGCGGCAGGCCTTCACCGTCTACACCAACGACCAGTTGCTCAAGGCCGCGCCCTGGAACGACGTGGTGCTGGCCTGGCGCAACGGCGCGCCGATCCGGGTGCGCGACATCGGCATGGCGGTGGACGGACCGGAGAACAGCAAGATCGCCGCCTGGGGCTTCGCCGGCGCGGCGGCCCCGCCCGACAACGGCATCGAGAACGGCCGCGCCATCATGCTGGCCATCACCAAGCAGCCCGGCGCCAACGTGATCGACACGGTGGACCGCATCCAGGCGGCGCTGCCCCAGCTGCAGGCCTCGATCCCGCCCAGCATCAAGGTCAGCACGCTGGCCGACCGCACGCAGAACATCCGCGCTTCGGTGAAGGATGTGGAGTTCACCCTGGTGCTGTCGATCGTGCTGGTGGTCGGCGTGATCTTCGTCTTCCTGCGCAACCTGACCATTACCCTGATCCCCAGCGTGACGGTGCCGCTGGCCATCCTGGGCACTGCCGCCGTGATGTACGTGCTGGGCTACAGCCTGGACAACCTGTCGCTGATGGGACTGACCATCGCCGTCGGCTTCGTGGTGGACGACGCCATCGTGATGCTGGAGAACATCTACCGCCACATCGAGGACGGCATGCCGCCGCTGGAGGCGGCGCTCAAGGGCGCGGGGGAGATCGGCTTCACCATCATCTCGATCTCGGTATCGCTGGTGGCGGTGTTCATCCCGCTGCTGCTGATGGGCGGCATCGTGGGCAGGCTGTTCCGCGAGTTCGCGGTGACCGTGACGCTGACCATCGCGCTATCGGTGGTGGTCTCGCTCACGCTCACGCCCATGCTGTGCGCACGGTTCCTCAAGCCGCACGAAGGCAAGGAGCGGCACGGCCGGCTCTACCAGTGGTTCGAGCGCGGCTTCGACCTCATGCTGGACGGCTACCGGCGCGGCCTGACGGTGGTGCTGCGCCACTCGTTCATCACGCTGATCAGCTTCCTGCTGACGGTGGCGGCCACGGCGGCGCTGTTCGTGGTGATTCCCAAGGGCTTCTTCCCGCAGCAGGACACGGGCTTCATCTCGGGCCAGGCCGACGCGGCGCAGGACTCCTCCTCGGAGGTGATGCATGGCCGCATGCTGCAGCTCGCCGACATCATCCGGCAGGACCCGGACGTGGCCTCCTTCGGCATGCAGGCCGGCGCCACCACCTTCAACTCGGGCAACTTCTTCATCGCGCTCAAGCCCAAGGACGAGGGCCGGACCGCCAATGCCGACCAGGTCATCGCGCGGCTGCGCGGCAAGCTGGCGCCGGTGCAGGGGATCACGCTGTTCATGCAGGCCGGCCAGGACATCAACGTCGGCGGCCGGCTGTCGCGCACCCAGTACCAGTACACGGTGACCGACTCGAACCTGGACGAACTCAACACCTGGGCGCCTCGGCTGACCACGCAGTTCCGCGCCCTGCCAGAGCTCACCGACGTGACCTCCGACCAGCAGAACGCGGCCCCCATCGCCACGCTGACCATCGACCGCCAGCGCGCCTCCAGCTACGGCATCACGCCGCAGCTGGTGGACGCCACCATCAACAACGCCATCGGCCAGCGCCAGGTGGCGCAATACTTCACGCAGCTCAACAGCTACCACGTGGTGCTGGAGGTGACGCCGGAGCTGCAGGGCGATCCCTCGCTGTTCAACCGCCTGTACATCACCTCGCCGATCACCGGGCAGCAGGTGCCGCTGTCCACCTTCGTGTCGGTGGACACCAGCAAGACCGGCTACCTGTCGATCAGCCACCAGGGGCAGTTCCCGGCGGTGACGATCTCGTTCAACCTGGCACCGGGCACCTCGCTCGGCCAGGCGGTGGATGCGATCAACAGCGCGCAGGCAAAGATGGGCATACCCGCCACCCTGAGCGGCAGCTTCCAGGGCACGGCCCAGGCCTTCGGCGACTCGCTGCGCAGCCAGCCCTACCTGATCGCGGCGGCGCTGGTCGCGGTCTACATCGTGCTCGGCCTTCTCTACGAGAGCTACATCCACCCGCTGACGATCCTCTCGACCCTGCCCTCGGCCGGCGTCGGCGCCCTGCTGATCCTGATGGCGGGTGGCTACGATCTGAGCGTGATCGCGCTGATCGGCATCATCCTGCTGATCGGCATCGTCAAGAAGAACGGCATCATGATGGTGGACTTCGCGCTGCATGCCGAGCGCGACAAGGGCATGTCGCCGCGCGACGCCATCTTCGAGGCCTGCATCCTGCGCTTCCGGCCGATCATGATGACCACCATGTGCGCGCTGCTCAGCGGCCTGCCGCTGATGCTGGGCCAGGGCGCGGGCTCCGAGCTGCGCAAGCCGCTGGGCTATGCCATGGTGGGCGGGCTGATCCTGTCGCAGATGCTGACGCTGTTCACCACGCCCGTCATCTACCTGTACCTGGACCGCGTCCACCACTGGTATGCACGCCGCAAGAAGGCCCGCGGGGCCGCGCCGGACGCGCAGGGGGCCACGCCATGAGGGTCCTGATCGTCGAGGACGAGCGCAAGACGGCCGACTACCTGCGCCAGGGCCTGACCGAGCAGGGCTGCACCGTGGACGTGGCCTACGACGGCATCGACGGCCAGCACCTGGCCCTGCACTACGACTTCGACGTGGTCGTGCTCGACGTCATGCTGCCCGGACTGGATGGCTTCCAGGTGCTGCACGCGCTGCGCGCGGTGAAGAACACGCCGGTGATCATGCTGACCGCACGCGACGGCGTGGACGACCGCGTGAAGGGCCTGCGCGAAGGGGCGGACGACTACCTGGTCAAGCCCTTCTCCTTCATCGAGCTGCTGGCGCGGCTGCAGGCGCTCAGCCGCCGCGGCCGGGCACAGGAGCCGACCCTGCTGCGCGTCGGCGGCCTGCAGGTCGACCTGATCAGCCGGCGCGCCACGCGCGAGGGCCAGCGCATCGACCTCACGGCCAAGGAGTTCGCGCTGCTGGCCGTGCTGGCGCGCCGGCCGGGCGAGATCCTGTCCAAGACCTCGATCGCCGAGCTGGTCTGGGACATGAATTTCGACAGCAACACCAACGTGGTCGAGGTGGCCATCAAGCGCCTGCGCGCCAAGATCGACGTGCCCTTCGAGCGCAGCCTGCTGCACACCATCCGCGGCATGGGCTACGTGCTGGAGGATCGGGACGACCAGGGCCGGGGCTAGGCGTGGCGCGCACCCGCAACTCCATCGCCGTGCGGCTGGCGCTGATGTTTGCCGTGGCGGCCTTCGCGGGCTTTGCGCTGATCGGCCTGGTGCTGCACCAGGTGCTGGGCCACGAGCTGCAACGCCACCAGCGCGAGGAGATCGGCGGACAGTTCGAGGGCCTGCAGTACATGCTGGTCCACAGCCGCTCGCCCCAGCTCGCGGCGCACGTGCGCGAGCGGCTGGACAGCCTGGCCAGCTCCAGGGACACCCACTTCTGGCTCTGGAGCGACGACCCGGCCTTCCGCTATGGCGATGCACCGGCCGGGGTGGCCGACGCCACTCGCGGCGCCGCCGGCATCGTCAGCCTGCGCACCGGCAGCGGTGCCCAGCAGCAAACACTGCACGTGCTCGGGCGTGTGCTGCCCGCCAACGAGGTGCGGCCCGCCGTGCAGCTGATGGTGGGCATCGATGCGCGGCCCTTCAACCGCACCCTGCGCGCCTTCGAAACGGCGCTGCTGCTGGTGACCGTGGCCGGTACCCTGCTGGTGGCAGCGCTCGGCTACTGGATTGCCCGGCTCGGGCTGCGGCCGGTGGCGCGGCTGTCGGCCGATGCGCATCGCATCGGTCCCGACAACCGCGGCCAGCGCCTGGACCTGCCGCGGCTGCCGCGCGAGCTGGCCGACCTGGGCGCCTCGCTCAATGCCGCCTTCGACCGGCTCGATGCCGCCTACCGCCAGCTGGAAACCTTCAACGCCGACGTGGCGCACGAACTGCGCACACCGCTGGGCACCCTGATCGGCCAGACGCAGGTCGCGCTGGCGCGCGAGCGCGATGCCGGGCAACTGCGCAACGTGCTGCAGTCCAACCTGGAGGAGCTGGAACGGCTGCGCGCCATCGTCGCCGACATGCTGTTCCTGGCCCGAGCCGAGCAGGGCGAGCGGGCGCGCATGCTGGTAGCCTCTTCCATCGCGGAGGAGGTCGGCAAGACCGTGGAGTTCCTCGACGTGCTGCTGGACGACGCCGGCATGACAGTGCGGGTGAGCGGCGACGTGGTGGCGCCGATCGAAACCTCGCTGTTCCGACGGGCCCTGTCCAACCTGCTGCACAACGCCATCCAGCACTCGCGGCCCGGCACGGCGATAGAGGTGCAGATCGCGCAGCAGCAAGGCACGGCCGTGGTGGCCTTCTCCAACGCCAGCGAGCCGATCGCGCCGGCCCAGCTGGAGCGCCTGTTCGACCGCTTCTACCGCGTGGATGCCGCCCGCGCCAACAGCCACGAGAGCCACGGCCTGGGCCTGGCCATCGTCAAGGCCGTGGCCGCCATGCACGGCGGCACGGTGTTCGCGCGCTCGGAAGGGGGCGTGACGACGGTGGGATTCGGTGTGGCGCTGGACAGCGCCCCGGCTCAGAACAAGAAGTAGCGCTGCGCCATCGGCAGCACGCTGGCCGGCTCGCAGGTCAGCAACTGCCCATCGGCACGCACCGCATAGGTCTGCGCGTCGATCTCCATCACCGGCGTGGCGCTGTTGTGGATCAGGTGCTGCTTGCGCACCTGGCGGATGTTCTTCACCGCGCTCAGGGTCTTGGCCAGGCCGAACTTTTCCTTGATGCCGTGGCCCAGCCCGGACTGCGACACGAAGGTGAGCGAGCCACGCGCCACCGCGCCGCCATAGGCGCCGAACATCGGCCGGTAGTGCACCGGCTGCGGCGTGGGGATGGAGGCGTTGGGGTCGCCCATGGCGGCCATGGCGATGAAGCCGCCCTTCAGGATCACCGAGGGCTTGACGCCGAAGAAGGCCGGCTTCCACAGCACGATGTCGGCCCACTTGCCGACCTCCAGGCTGCCGACCTCGTGGCTGATGCCGTGGGCGATGGCCGGGTTGATGGTGAGCTTGGCGATGTAGCGCTTGGCGCGGAAGTTGTCGTTGCGCGCGCTGTCCTCGGGCAGGGTGCCGCGCTGCTGCTTCATCTTGTGCGCGGTCTGCCAGCAGCGGATGGTGATCTCGCCGACCCGGCCCATGGCCTGGCTGTCGGAGCTGAACATGCTGATCGCGCCCAGGTCGTGCAGCACGTCCTCGGCGGCGATGGTCTCCTTGCGGATGCGGCTCTCGGCAAAGGCCAGGTCCTCGGCGATGGCCGGGTCCAGGTGGTGGCAGACCATCAGCATGTCCACGTGCTCGTCGAGCGTGTTGACGGTGTAGGGCATGGTCGGGTTGGTGGACGAAGGCAGGAAGTTGCTCTCGCCCACCACGCGCAGGATGTCGGGCGCATGGCCGCCGCCCGCGCCTTCGGTGTGGAAGGCGCAGAGGCTGCGGCCCTTGGTGGCGGCGATGGTGTTCTCGACAAAGCCCGATTCGTTCAGCGTGTCGCTGTGGATCGCCACCTGGGTGTCGGTCTCTTCCGCCACCGACAGGCAGTGGTCGATGGCCGAGGGCGTAGTGCCCCAGTCTTCGTGCAGCTTCAGGCCGATCACGCCGGCATCGATCTGCTCGTGCAGCGCCTCGGGGCGGCTGGCATTGCCCTTGCCGAGAAAGCCCAGGTTCATCGGGAACGCATCGGCTGCCTGCAGCATGCGCGCGATGTTCCACGGGCCGGGCGTGCAGGTGGTGGCGAAGGTGCCTGTGGCCGGCCCGGTGCCGCCGCCCAGCATGGTGGTGGTGCCGGCGGCCAGCGCCTCCTCGATCTGCTGCGGGCAGATGAAGTGGATGTGGCTGTCGATGGCGCCGGCGGTGACGATGCTGCCTTCGCAGCTCAGGATCTCGGTGCCCGGGCCGATGACGATGTCCACGCCCGGCTGCGTGTCCGGATTGCCGGCCTTGCCGATGGCAGCGATGCGGCCATCCTTGACGCCGATGTCGGCCTTGAAGATGCCCCAGTGGTCGAGGATCAGCGCATTGGTCAGCACCAGGTCCATGGCGCCACCGGCGTTGGTGCGCTGCGACTGCGCCATGCCGTCGCGGATGGTCTTGCCGCCGCCGAACTTGACCTCTTCGCCGTAGCTGCCGGCGCGCAGCGTGTAGTCGGCCTCGACCTCGACCAGCAGGTCGGTGTCGGCCAGGCGCACGCGGTCGCCGACGGTGGGACCGAAGATTTCCGCATAGGCGCGGCGTCCGATGGTGGCCATGGGAAGGTCTCGTTCGTTGACTATTAAAACTATAGCTACAAGCCCAGGTACAACCTTGGCTACAGGCCTTTTTCTTCAGAATCCCGAAACTACAGCGGCCCTTGCGTCAGGCCGCGAAAGCCGTACACCACGCGGTCGCCGGCGTAGTCCACCAGCTCCACCGTGCGCTGCTGCCCGGGCTCGAAGCGCACCGCCGTGCCCGAGGCGATGTTGAGCCGCATGCCCTGCGCGGCGGCGCGGTCAAAGTCCAGCGCGCCATTGGTCTCGGCAAAGTGGTAGTGCGAGCCGACCTGGATCGGACGGTCCGACGCGTTCTTCACCAGCAAGGTGGCGGTGCGGCGGCCGGTGTTGAGGGCATGCTCGCCCTCGTCGACGATGAGTTCGCCCGGGATCATGCCGTGCGCCCCGTTCAGGCCACGCCGGCCAGCAGGGCGGCGCCCAGCACCGCCACGGCGGCACCCGCAATGCGTGGCAACCAGACATTGGAATGGCGCAGCGCCCAGCCCAGCGCAATGCCGCCCACGTGCAGCAGCAGCGTGGCGCTCAGCATGCCGGCCAGGGTCAGCCCGGCATCCGCCTCGCCGGCCAGCTCGTAGCCGTGCGCCACGCCGTGGAACACGGCAAACACGCCCACCAAGGCTGCAGCAGCCAGTCCCGGCAGACGCCAGCGCGTGACCACCAGCAAGCCCAGCACCAGGAGCGAGGCCGCGATCATCGGCTCCACGCCCGGCAGTTGCACGCCCGCCAGCCCGGCCAGCGCGCCCGCCAGCAACATGGCCGCAAAGCCCAGCGGCGCCCACAGCAGATCAGGCCAGGCGCGGCGCGCGGCCAGTGCGCTCCACAGCCCCACCGCGACCATGGCCGCCAGGTGATCGGCGCCGGTCAGCGGATGCAGGAAGCCGGTGGCAAAACCATGGTGGTGGGCTGCGCCGTCCACCCCGGTATGGGCCGCCGCCGCCAGCGGCAGCGCACAGAGCAAGGACAGCAGGGCCACGCGGCCGGAACGGATGCTGGGCATGGGAGAAATCCTCGGGAAGAAGAAAGAGATATCAGTTGTTCAACGCGCGGAATGGAAGCACACGTGGCACAGGAACTGGCTTTGCCAGGCCGCTGGTGCTGCCCCGGGCAGGGGGTTGGCGAAGACGCGAAGCGCGTAGCCTGGGAGCGAGCCTCATGTTATGGGCTGGTGAACGGTGACCAGTTTTGTGCCATCCGGGAAGGTCGCCTCGACCTGGATGTCCGGAATCATCTCGGGCACGCCGTCCATCACGTCGGCGCGGGTCAGCACCTCGCGGCCCTCGCTCATGAGCTGGGCGACGGTCTTGCCGTCGCGCGCGCCCTCCATGACGGCCGCGCTGATCAGCGCCACGGATTCCGGGTAGTTGAGCTTGAGGCCGCGGCCCTTGCGGCGTTCGGCCAGCAGGGCGGCGGTGAAGAGCAGGAGCTTGTCTTTTTCGCGGGGCGTGAGTTCCATGCCGGAAGCCTCGTGCAGATCGTCGGATCGAAGAGAACGATGGTAAAGCAGGAAGCCTGCCAGGCGGCTCTCGTGGCGTACGGCATCCGGCGTATGCCGGCCCCGCAAAAGCGCCTACATCGCCCAGATGCGGGGGCGCGTCGGGACCAGGCCCCAGCAGGCCTGGCGCCAGGCGGCGCGCACCTGCTGCGCCAGCTGCATGGCGGGCTCCACCACCGGCGCCAGGATGCGCACCACGACCAGCCGGGCATCGGGGCTGGTGGCCGCGGCCGTCGCGCACAGGGCGTGGGCGTCGATCACGGCGCGCGCCGCATCCAGGGCGCGCTCGCGGGCCTCGCGGCCCAAGGGCGTGCCGGCGGCCAGGAACACCGATGCCATGCAGCGGTGGCCGGCCAGGCCGAGCGGCGAGTCGAGCAGCAGCGCATCGTCCGCCGCGATCCGGCCGCGTTCGAGCCAGACCCCGGGCATCTCCAGGTGCTGGCGCAGGCTGCCGCGCAGAAAGGGTTTGTCGGCATGCGGCAGGCCGAAGGCCGTGACGTCCCAACCGATCAGCCCGCTGTCGGGCGCCAGGTCGAACACCAGCCGGTTCTCCGCCAGGCAGCCGTCAAAGCACAGGGCCTCCAGTGGCAGCCACTCCATTCGGCCGCCCTCCCGTACGCTGATCCGCGTGTGCTGCAGCGCCGTCTCGCCTTCCGAGCGGTAGAAGCGCGTGGCCCCGGGGGTGGTCACCAGTCCGTGGGCACCCGGCGCCACGTCCACGCGGATGTCCAGCACGTCGCCGCCGACGAGCCCGCCGGGCGGGTGCACCAGCACGTTGTGGCAGATGCCCGGTCCTTCCGGATGCAGGCTCTGCAGGATGCGCAGCGGCCCCTCGTGCAGGAAGTGGGCAGTGGTGCGCGCATGGCCGTCCTGCGGGTCGTGGCGGTACTGGAGGTCTAGTCGGGCGTGCCAGGGCATGGGGCGCGAGTGTAGGGGAGGCGCGGCCCGCCCACGATGTGTCTCTTTCGGTAACACCGCCATGGACCTACAGCCTGGATGCCCGGCGGCGCGCAGCATCGGAGGTTCGTCCACGACCGGAGACCCTCATGACCAACCGATACGCAACGCTGACCGTGCTCACCGCCCTGCTGCTGGGCAGCACAGGCGCCGCCTTCGCCCAGGACCGCGGCGACCGGGGAGGACCACGCGACCAGGCGCCCATGGCCCGTCCCGGCGGCCCGGGCGGTCCCGGCGGCCACGGCCCCGGCCCCGGCCAGATGCGCCCGCAGCCGCCGCGCGGCGGCCCGCCGCCCATGGCCCGCGATGACCGGCGTGGCCCCGGCTACGGGCCGGCCTATTACCGGGGTGGCCGCCTGCCCAGCGACTACCGCAGCCGCCAGTACGTGGTGGACGACTGGCGCGGCCACCACCTGCGCCAGCCGCCGCGCGGCTACCACTGGGTGCAGGCGGGCGGCGACTACCTGCTGGTGGCGGTCGCCACCGGCATCATTGCGCAGATCCTGACGGGCCAGTAGACGGCGGAGCACCCTCTGCCGCGCGGGGAGCGCCCCGCGCAGACCCCTGCACGATGTCGAAGCGGAACAGCCGGCATTCGATCGGGCCGTTCCACATCGGCACCCGGCGCGACTCCTTCAGGCGCATGCGGCCCGGCAGCTTGAGGTCGGGCGTCAGCATCCAGGCACTCCAGCCTGCGTAATGCTTCTTCCAGTGCGCGGCCAGCTGGGGAAAGAAGTCCCCGCCGTCATCGGTGTGGGCCGTCTCGCGTCCGCGCCCCGGTTCTGCCACTTCCCGCTCGCGCCCGGCGGGCTGCCGGTACAGGTCGCGCGAAGTACGCACGGCGTTGCGTCCGGCGATCCCGCCCGCCTCGATCCGTTCGCCATACGGCGGGTTGAGCAGCATCATGCCGCGCGGTGCCGGCGGCATGCGCTGCAGGGCATCGCCGCCCCGGAATTCAATGGCATGCGCCACGCCGGCGCGTTCGGCGTTGCGCTGGGCGAAGTCGACCATGCGGTGCGAGACGTCGCTGCCGAAGATCGGCACGGCAGGCTCCGTGACGGCGGCACGCGTTTCCTCGCGCAGGCCGGCCCAGACGTGCGGCTGGAACGGCAGCAGCTTCTCGAACGCGAAACGGCGCAGCAGCCCGGGCGCGACGTTGCAGGCGATCTGCGCCGCCTCGATCGCCACCGTGCCGCTGCCGCAGCAGGGGTCGTACAGCGGCAGCGCCTCGAAGCCCTCGGCGTCGCCGTCGGCCCAGCCGGTGGCCGCGATCATGGCCGCTGCCAGGGTTTCCTTGAGCGGCGCGTCGCCCTTGTCCTCGCGCCAGCCGCGCTTGAACAGCGGCTCGCCGGTGGTGTCGATGTACAGCGTGGCGGTGTCGGTGGTCAGGTGCACGTGCACCCGCACGTCGGGCCGCTGGGTATCCACGCTGGGCCGCTCGCCGCGCTTGTGGCGGAAGCGGTCGGCAATGGCGTCCTTGACCTTGAGCGCGGCGAAATTCAGGCTCTGCAGCGGACTGTGCTGGGCCGTGACCTCGACCTTGAAGGTCTGCCGGGTCGTGAACCAGATCTCCCAGGCGACTTCGGACGCCGTGCCATAGAGGTCGTTTTCATTGCGGTACGGCGTGAGCGAGAGCTGCACCAGCACCCGCTGCGCCAGCCGGCTGTGCAGGTTCAGCAGCATGGCGTCCTGCCAGGACGCACGCAGCAACGCGCCGCCGCGCAGCGTTTGCAGGTCCATGCCCATGAGGCCGGTCAGCCGGTGCACCTCGTCGGCAAGAAAGCCCTCGACGCCAGCGGCGCAGGGAAGAAAGAGTTGGATCTGGTTCATTGGAAGCCCCCAAGGATAAGGGGTGTGTCGGCAAGCCGCCGGGCGCGCTGTGCGCCACGGCGGCGGGAAGCGCTACAGCGCCTTGCGCAGGTTGGCCGGCGCGATGCGCAGCGCCTCGCGGTACTTGGCCACGGTGCGGCGCGCGCACTCGATGCCCTGTTCCTTGAGCATCTCGGAAATCTGGCTGTCCGACAGCGGCTTCTTGGTGCTCTCTGAAGCGACGAACTGCTTGATCAGCGCGCGCACCGCGGTGCTGGAGGCATTGCCGCCGGTCTCGGTGCCCAGCGCCGAGCCGAAGAAATACTTCAGCTCGAAGGTGCCGTAGGGCGTGGCCATGTACTTGGCGGTGGTCACGCGGCTGATGGTGGATTCGTGCAGGCCCAGTTCGTCGGCGATCTCGCGCAGCACCAGCGGGCGCATGGCCAGTTCGCCGTGCACGAAGAAGTTCTTCTGCCGCTCGACGATGGCGTTGGAGACGCGCAGGATGGTGTCGAAGCGCTGCTGGATGTTCTTGATGAACCAGCGCGCCTCCTGCAGCCGCTGCGACAGCGCCTGGCTGCCTTCGCCCTTGTGCGACTTGAGCGCGCCGGCATAGATGTCGTGCACGCGCAGGCGCGGCATGACCTCGGGATTCAGCATGACGCGGAACTTGACGTTGGTGCCGCGGCCGGTCTTGGTGACGATCACATCGGGAATGACGATGTTGCGCTCGACGTCGACGAAACGGCGCCCCGGCTTGGGCTCCAGCCGCGCGATGACCTGCAGCGCCGAGCGCACCAGCTCCTCGCTGCTGCGGGTGAGCGTGGCCAGGCGCTTGAAGTCGCGCCGCGC
>Ga0116227_10004638_pt1 | contig 29680 bp, 26 predicted proteins | sample S1TSphgellanicum_FD_89693 | JGI IMG/M metagenome (GOLD analysis project Ga0116227, IMG submission 89693) | Host-associated microbial communities from peat moss isolated from Minnesota, USA - S1T2_Fb - Sphagnum magellanicum MG | ecosystem: Host-associated > Plants > Peat moss > Unclassified... | reverse complement strand
GATGAGCAAGATTTAATGGAATTTATTTGGTAAGATTTGGATTCAGAATGTGGAAGATATTGATTTTTAAGTGCTTTCTGCGGCTGAAAATTCAAACAAATTCCAAATAACCAGGTTTTGGAAGGAAAAATCAGTTAGGACGTGGTAACACAAGGGCCAATGGCCCATGCCACACTGGTTAGTGTATGAAGTATGGCATATTACCAAACAAAAAAGCTAGGGAAGATAATTACTTTGAACCCCAACTATTGCTCTAATTATTTGGCTTCAAGTGATATATGGACAAGAAAACGTGAAAGATATGCTTTTGGATGAGTAATTTAATGAAAAATATGTCTTCAACATTATCTATTATTAGTGCATGATGAACTCATAAATCATTTCGTGACTAAAGTATACATGTGAGAAATCTCTCCTCAAGAGGCCCTTGTTGACCCACTAAAACAAATCTTGAAATGTAATTTCCTTATGTAGTCAAGGGCAATAAGCTAAGACCATAAACTATCAGCATCTCTTCAAGTGGAAAAACCCTAAAAATGGTTACATCATAATTTAAAGTGGACCTTGGCCCCTCAAAAAAGGGGGGTTTTTTTTTTCCATTAAACATTAGGTTTCCTAGTTTTATATCTCATGTTTTGATAATGTTTCGAGTAGTGTTGTGCATGTATATTAAAAAATTATACACTTCAAAGGTACATAAAAACATATATGCTCTTTTGTGGCACCCGTTTGTGCATCTATGTTTATGGTTGTTGTGATTTGTTAGAACTTGGTCCATTTTTATTTTTTTTAAATCCCTTAGGGTGTTCAAAAATATATATTTTTGACAAGGTTTCATCATCTTCAAGTGTAATTGTATGACTTTCTTTTATATTCATATAAGTCTGAATATAATTTTTTTCAAAAACAAAAACACATTTATATAATTTTATGCATTGTATAAAGCAATGTAAACAAACAAATAAATAAAAGACACAATAAAAAATGTAATATTGTGTTTTTTTTCCTTTCAAGATAACATTAATTATGGAAGTGAGGTTGGTTTAACAAAAGAAAAAGTGTAAATGGTAGGCATGAGGAAAGAAGAGGGAGGAAGGTAGTATAGAAGAAAAAGTTAGGCATGGATGAATGATATTTTTTGCAAAGTTTTTTTCATTGTGATCTTATAAGTTGTCCATGTTGCTCCCCTTTATTTAAAGGTTGTTTGCAAATGTTGGTGCTTATTATCATTTTATGACTCTTTGAATTGTTGAAAGCTTCAATGACAATAGGTCTGAATTGAGCTTTTTATTATTTATTATTTATTTTCTTCATCATGTTGCATTTCTTTTCTTGTTGTTGTCTTGTAACTCCATTTGTCTTACAAAATAAGGTTTAGAGTGAGCTTCCCCATGTTGTCTCTTTTCATCTACAATCTTTTTAGGTTTAAATGTTGATGTTGTGATCATCTTGCAACTTTTAGCATTCTTACAATGCAATATCTTCATTTTTTCGCAAACCATAATTTCCAACGATAGTGAGCAAAGCAATACTCTCATATTGCATTGTAATTTACATTTTAATGATAAATTTTTTAACATGATATCATGTAAATGTATTTTAAATATGTATACATGTATGCTATGCAAGTGTAATTATAAATCTCAATATATACACAACATGAAGTGTAAATGTAAAAACTTTGGTGTGCAAGTGTAAATGATTTACATTTACACAACTTTATATAACATGTAAAAAGACTATTTTACACTTACATGCAAAACATTGGTTTTGAGATTTAGAGCATGTAGGAAAAAATGAGGTTAATTTAATGCAAACTAGTGTCACCTGTGCTGTTGGCGCAAGTGTTACCACATCCTCAACTGAATTTTCCTTCCAAAATCGGGTTTTTTAGAATTTATTTGAATTTTCAGTGACAGAAGTCACTTCAAAATCAATATCTCCCACATTCTGAATCCAAATCTTATCAAAAAAAATGTTTCATTAAATCCTGATCATCAAGATCTTTCTAAGAACACCAAAGGCACATTCCACTTCCTCCCAAGTTTTCAGCTACGATTTAATCTACTTTTCAGTGAAGAAATCATTCAATATTCAGAAACTTTTGCACCCCAAGTCCAAACCTCACGGAACCAAGCCCATGCACCCCTCCTCATTGAGAGCTTTCGAAAGACACCAAGAACAGAGTCTCAAGCATCCTGGTTCAGTGGATCTGATAAGAACAAACAAAACAAACAAACTACCTTCCTTCATAGATTTTGTGTCTACATTTTCTATTTGTTCTATATTTGGATTCATGCATTTTTGCAACGAAATATTTATTCTTATCAACATAAGGATCAAAGAAGTATTCTACATTTGATTTTGTTATTTGGAAATCCATAATCCGATAATTTATTTATTTTAAAAATTTATTTGATTCCATAAGAAATAAATACCAAGAAACCAAGAAGATACCAAGATCTTACTTGACTTGTGTCAAGAAAATTAAAAAATACATATTCTTATTGGGGTCTTGTGAATTTTCCTTTTCCCCTTGATAGGGAGACATTTTGTATAGAAAAAAAAAGAAGAAAATTTCATTCTTGTGAAGACTATCTTTAAAAAAATTTAAAAAGTGTAATTGGAGGGCATGTTATCAAGTGTATATTTTCTTTTGCTTTTCGACAGACCTTTCCATTTTTTTGTGAACACCCCCCATTTTTTTCCATTTTTGCCATGATACCTGAAGACATCTCAAACATGGGCCTAATTTCATTAAAGCCCACAATTGAGGGCTTTACCTTACACTTAATTTCCGTGTCTCTATCTTTTACAACATTGTTATTGTGGATGGAAGACTGCGGGAGTACGTTGGCCATTTCAACACATGTCCATTGAATAATTAATTAATTTTGAAATTTTCATTTCAACAAATGGAATATTCTTAAATATTGACTATTTTCCTTCACAATATTTTTTAATTTGGAAGGAAATTTTTTTGATAATTTCATCAATTCTGCGAATAATATCATTTGTGTTGAATCAGCCAAGCGACTAGGGTATCTTAAACCAATGGTGAACAATTTTGGAGTTTACATGGGGATCTAATGTGTCCAACCTATCTAATGACATTTTCATTTTCATAATGATTCAACAAGGAACCCCCACAATATTCTCTTTAATTTTCTTAATCTTAAAATATGGTGATTTTTTCTCAGTAAACATTTTTTTTAATTAAAAAATGTGTTTTTGTCAAGTTTTTCTCCAAACAAACAATTTTGCAAATTGGCAAAAATTCACCACAAGAAAACCAATGAAGCCCCCTATGGTTCAACAATGTACCAAACAATCTTTTTAAGGGGAATAAAGGGTTTATTATTATTTGATTGACAATAAACCTTCGAAAAAAGAAACACCTTCAGCATACAAAGAAAGAAAGAAAAAGCCCATTAAATAAAGATAATAAAATCCTATTTTTTTGGGCGAAATTTTGTACCACGGTGGCAAAAAAAAATCCCCTGCAAAGGGTACAAAGGGTTGTTTTGGAAGAAATGCACAGAAGTTGCCATATTTTGAGGGAAAAAAAAGTCAGAAGTCGCCATATTTTAGACAATAAGTTCTTGAAGAAGACCTGAGCCAGCCCCTGAAAAAAAGGTGGGCGGGTTACGTAACGGGCAGAGTGGAAACAACGGGCAGAGGAGGTTACCTCTTTGAACAACTGCGGTAACTATCCTGGGTTGTGTGGCGAGGCGGCGAATCTAGGCTGCGCGCACACGGCGGCGAAGCGAAGGAGCGGCCGTGGTGCACGCGAGCTCGTTCTGTTGGTTGCGTGCGAGAGAGAGAGCGCGTCCGACAAAGCGACGACAAGACGCAGCCACAGCGGCTATGGCGTTGTGCTCCTGCAGCTGCGCTTGCCCATTCCTTGCTTGTGTCGCTGGTGCTCATCAGGTGTGGAGCTTCGGCAGGGGCAATTGGGAACGTGGGTGGCGTCCAATCGTGCCGTGAATCTGTGCGCGTGTTTGTAGCGGTTGGGAAGTTCATGATGCAAACACGCAAGCAATCCGACGTTCCCCGTTGTTGTGTGTTTTTGCAACAAGGGTTTGTGGATTGCTGATGATGCTTCTGCTGCCGGGTTGAATAGGGTTCTGTAACAGAGGCGAGAGGAGGAGGAGGAGGAGGAGGAGGAGGAGGAAGACTGGTAGTGGAAGAGAGAAAAGTCGGCTTAGGAAAGGAAGCAGAAAGGAGAACCGGAAGAAGCGGAAGCAGCAGCAATATCAATACGTAGAAGAGATGTGAAGTGAAGAGAGGAGAAAGCATAATCAGAAGCAGATGAGGAGCAGAAAGTAGCAGAACTAACAGCAGCAGAAGGGGCAGAGAGGAAAGGAGAAAGGAGGAGGAGGAGGAATAGGAGAGGTGGTTGCAAAGGTTTTGGTTTGCAGTGGTGAAGAAGAAACAACTCTGTAGTTTGGTATTTAGATGCTGATGAACAGACAGGGGATAGAGGGGTGGCAGCCTCCTCAGATGACCAACTCTCATGCCGCCGGCCCTTCTGCTGATGTTGTCACCATGCCAACTCCGCAACTCAATCCGCAGCTGACTTATACTCAACTCAACATGACCAAGGCGCAAGGTGGAGGGGGAGCAGCATGGCCTGCTGTGGAAGCTAGTTCCCGGTCCTCTTCGGCTTCTCTGCAGCCAAGACATGGCTATTACCAGTCTCCGCAGATGGATAACCAGCAGATAGGGATGCAGGGGGATTCAGCAGTGGTGGCCATGGCGTCTCAATACCAGTATCTGCCGCCCCAGGGACAGTACCTAGCTCAGCCTGGTCCAGGTACTGATGTCTTACCTCCTCCCTTTGGCGCAATGCTGCCACGGCCTTCCTATCATCAATCTCCTCCTGTACATTGGGGTCCAGGTGCACAGTGCCCAAATCTGCATCCACATGGTCATCCACACCCCCTTCCACTTCATCCCCGTTCGCAGCAGCAAGGTCACTGGCAAGGGGGCAGTCAGCAGCTGCTTCCAGGTGCTGCCTCGGGTGTACATCATCCTCCACCACCACTTGTCAGAAGTGGTGTGGCAGCAGGCTCACATCATCCTTTAAGAGTTGGCAGTGATGGGCAGCAGCAGCAGCAGGAGAACCCAGGTGGAGGAGGTGTATCAGCAGCATATTCTCTTGAGCATACAGGGAGGGAATCTAACCAGGCATTTCAGGATGTGAATCTGGGAGTTGCAGCAGCAGCTCAAAGTGGTCTATCTGCTGCTCTCCTCCATTCTGCTCCAGACCAGGCAATTGGTCCAAAGACAGAAGATAGGGATGACAATGACTTGGGTGACCAGCTGCAGGTCCTTGGTCTTTCCTTCTTGTTTGTTCACAGATCTCCCTCTTCCTTTGCATGTTTGCATTCATGTCATATTACCTTCAGATTGCTGTTCTGGATATTGGTCTGCAATTTCATAGATGTGTGCATCCTCCATTATTGTTATCAGTGAAGATCATCTGTTGTGATGTCTGGGGAAGGTTCTTGGAACATGCTTCAGACCTCTTGCAGCGGTGCTTTTGGTATGAGTGAATTTTTGGAACCTGTTTTTTTTCACTTGATTTCTAAACACATGTGATCTTGTCCAAATTGTTGGGCATTTTGACATGACTGGTAACTCATTTTGCTTTTGGAGGGGGAGAATCTGGGGCACTGTTTTTGCTGCTGCTAAAGATGAGGAAAGGTCTCTAGGGTTTTTTGGGGGGGCAAAGAATCGCCACAGAAGATTTCTATTGGACATTTCACCTTGGTTCAATCTGGTTGCAGAGGTCCAGGTGGTGCAATGGTTTTGTTAGCCACCACCCTTGGTCATCTTGGGCATAATGCAATGTCAATCTGGTGGTCTTTATCTCAGGTTTCGACATTCTTAGTCATCATCAGGTTGAGTAGTTCATTGAAGTCGCCACTTGAGCATTGTCAATTTAGTATCAAATTCAACTCCCGGCTTGCTGAAACTGTTATATAGGATATGTCTTACTTTTAGTTTCTGATTGGGAAGACTAAGGCATCATAGCTGCCCCCGCATGGTACAAGAAGGTAGCTGCCTATCTACAAGGGAGGCAGTAGCTCCAATTGGATGCAAAGTCACCAGAAATCCACTGTCTGTGCAGATTGCAGACTTTCTCCATGGCTGCACATGTGAATTAACTGAATGTTCTCGCGATGCAAGAGACCATGCATCACTGTGATCAGTAGTGAACATAACCAAGAATTCAATGATATTGATGCAACCAGCTGATTGCCCTTGTCTACTGCAGTAGTCTCTTTGTGTGTCTTTAGAAGAGTGGTCATTCTGCAATTTCTTCATTGTCTTATTGCTCAGGTGCAGGTGTTACTTGATTCACCAGATGGGGATGGAACAGACTCTCCACAGATGGGTGAGCAGTCAATGAATGGGGTTGCAACTGGAGCTGAATGGCTCACGTGGACAGAGCTAGTCCCTGATGAGGAGACTATTGCAAACTGCTGGACTGAAATAATTGATGTGGAAAGCGGTGATGAAAGGGTAATCAATGTGGAATTGTTGGGGTTCAAGAGTTATACTTTGTGGGCTTTCTTTGTTGCATAACATTGTGGCTAGTGGCATTCCTTTAAAGAGAGAGGTCTGGTATCTGGAAAGAGACTTTTGTGGAGATGGTGGCCATTTAAGACACAGATGCAGCAGAGAGGGATTTGAATTCTTTAGCAAGATATGAAGGGTGAGAAATGACTTCTCCCTCATTCTCTAGGTAATTGATTGCTTTGTGTCTCATGCAGACACTTTTTCAGACGACAAGGTTTGAACCGCTGGCCCCAACGACACTTCAGCCCAGAGGTCCTCATGCAGATCATCAGCCTTCAGGTTTTTTCTTGGCTTTAGAAGAATTATGTTACTTTCTTGAGTGTTGTTGCAATCTGTGTGTACAAGATAGTGTCACAGTGAGCACATGGGTGAGCTGTTGTTGTAGCTCAAATTGTGGGTTGTTGATGCCAGTGTTCCAAAGTGAAGTTGAATCAGATATTTGGAAGGGTTCTCTTCAGGGATTCTTAGGTTAGCTGGTCCTTTTGTGCAGGATCTGCCAGGGGTCAATGCCCTGAGAGCCCTGGGCCATCCACAGTTGCTGCAGCTGCAGCGGCAGCTGCTGCAGTCAAGACCCGATTGCGTTGGACTCCAGAGCTGCATGAGAAGTTTGTGAATGCAGTCAGTCAGCTGGGTGGTGCTGATCGTAAGTGTTGCACACTTTGTCCTAAATCCTCTTTTGTGCCATTTCAGAAATGACTTTCCAACTAATGGAAGTAGGCTGCTGAAACCACATGAAGAAATCTTAGTGCTTCTTTAAGCTGGAAATAGAACTCAAGAAGGCCTGAATACTCACAGAGATGTAGAAAAGGGTATTGGCGGCAGGTTGAGAATCTTTAGTTTGATGTGGGAAAGAGTTGTGAGGTTTGATGCATCCAGATTTGGAATCTATCAATTGAGAAATTTTGGAATAAATGCTGGCTTCTAGACTGTTTATCATAACAAGTATACATTCGAGAGAAATTGTCTGTAGGATATGTGTGCAAGGTGCAACATAATGCTATGTGTGGAAGTATCTCCCAGTTTGAATATGGCTCCTAACATTGCTGGGGGGCTTACACTCCTCTCATACTGTCTACTTTCCTCTGCCTCATACATTAAGTAACATGAAAAAGAAATGATCATCTGATATGATTGTTTCCTTTGCGTGGTCTATGAAGGTGCAACACCAAAAGCAGTGTTGCGATTAATAGGTGTGCAGGGCATCACAATTTATCATGTGAAGAGTCACCTGCAGGCATGATTTCTCCCCTATTCTTCTTCCTTATGTATAATCCCATGGCTTCCACACAAATATCATTTTGGGTGCTAATAGCAATTGGCAGAAGTTTGACTTATCTGACTTGCTTAAAATTTGCTGTTCTGTGATCTCACAGAAATATCGACTTGCAAAATATATTCCTGAGATTTCAGAAGGTATGCTGATCATGTCACCATGCATTTCAAATTAGGGACAGTCTCTTGTCATCAATTGCAAGCCAGTGATTTCATATTTGTAAAGCAATGATGGACCGAGAAAAGAAAACAGAATGTCATTTCTGTCATACTTAGGATTATTTCTGTTGGTATATTGGGTGTGGATGTGACTGACTACTGATTTGTACTGGGAAACAGAGGCAAGAGCTGAACGAAGACGGAATGATGCTTACCTTTCACCCATGGGGATTAATTCGTGAGTCTCTTTTCCTACCCCATAGCCAAATTATGTAATGTAGCTAGGGGAAGGATTACCTTAACAATGGTGTCAAAATGTGCGACTTGCATCTGCCTAATGGGTTGCTAGATCTCCTGGGGCCTATATTGGTGAAGACACTCCTTTGTGTTGGCAGCACTAATTGTTGCATATCTGTGTGATAACAGTACCCACCAGATTACACAGGCACTTCAATTGCAGATGGAAGTGCAGAAACGGCTCCACGAGCAGCTTGAGGTTTTCCCTTACCCCTTTCTTTCCATCTTTCTTAACCTCCAATGTCCCTCTACTTATTGTCTGCACTCATCCTTTGCTCTTTGTCTTCCACCTGTCTCTCTCCTGTTCTCCATTCACCCTTATTCTTGGAGAGGAATTTAGAAAATTTACTTTATTTCCCTGAAGACCTAATAGTTGCTGGAATTTGAGGAAGCAGGTACATCTGGAAAGTTCTGAAAAATGGGCAATCTATCTTCATGCAATTCAGTTCACAATTGTTGATTAGTTGCTCTTTGTGGATCACTGAGGTAATGTGACTCACTTCTGTGATGCCACAGGTTCAGCGAGAACTGCAGTTGCGGATTGAAGCTCAGGGGAAATCTCTACAAAAGATGATTGAACAACAGGCCAAAGTGGGAGGCCTGGTTTTGGGATATCACTCTGAACCTCAGCATCAGCATCCATCTTCCTCAGCATTTGTGTCTGCAACTCCACTTGCTGAATCCTCAGGGCTATCCTCGAGAATTTCCATCAATGAGAGTCCTCTTCCAGCAAGCACTATTGAAAGTGCGATTCCTATGACTGACAGGGCACCTCTGCCAGCAAGCAATGTTGACCCGCCAGACCCCAAGCACGAGCTGATTTCAGCACAAGAGGCTGTTTCTCAGGAGCAACCACCACCAACTTTGATCACTTCAAATGATGAGTCTTTATCCAAGAGAGCTCGAACTGAATTCAACTCACAAGTAGGTTCTTCTGTGCAAGTCCCAGTTTCAGTTGCAAGTGATACACAGAGAGGGGGTGGTAGTGCCACCCAGCAGAATGCACAACAGGCAGGAGAGTTTGAAGCATCTCCGCAGATGGTCACAAAACTGGCCAGTCCAGCTGTGGAGGCATGGGCAGCAGTAGAGGGCGAGCAGGCACATTCTTTTCTGCAGCTCCCTCCTCAGCAAGGTCACACAGCTTGTGCACAACCTCACCCAAGCTCTATTCCACACAAACCTGTCCATGCTTCTGGCTGACGCATTGCAATGAACAGTGAATTGTGACATTCTGGAGCACGGTCACTCTGTGATCAGTCTTTGCAGGGTTCTGTTTGTTGGGAATAACCGCCTAGATCTCTGTTGAGTTTTTCAAGGCTTATTTTGGACACTTCCAATTACCCATTCAAAGCCCTGGTGAAGAGTGTATTTCTTTCATTGGCTGTCTTGGTTCGTGGCTGGTTGGTGCTATATATTCATGCTTCTACCCAGAATTTTTGGCATCACTGGCCTCAGGAATGGGAATCAAGCCAGCATATTCTTTTGAGCTGCCCATGTAGTGGACAAGTTCTGAATTGTGTAGACCTTGTTTACTGAGGTATACAGACTGGTGTATGATAAGCTTGTTGGGACAAAATTGTTGGAGTATGAGTGGTGGAGTGTGTACAGAAGAGTAGAGAAAGGAAGTGAGGATTGGCATTGTCAGTGTCCTAATCTTGAGTAGAGTTTCTTAAGGGCAGTAGTAATGTTCCACCTCACAGTTTGTATCAACACTTTGACAAAATTAATATGAAATGTAGCTTTTTGTATCTAGTATCTATCTACCAGACATGTTTCTTCTTGAGTATTTGTTAGCAGTTTTTACTGCACAGTCAAATGGCTGGATGATGTTTTATTGCTTTCCAACATTTGAGGTTCGTTGTTTTTGCCACAACCTTTGCTGAGTTCTCAAGAGACCTGGGTGCCACATTGGTTGGTTGTCATTCCTTCAATGAATATTCTTTGAGGCGCTGTTGAAGTTCCTGCTAATTGATGCTTTCTCATCTTCTTCCTCATGATCCACCAAATACACTTGGCCCCAGTCCCCTGTATGGATACCCCAGACACCCTTATCTCCAGGCAGTGTCATCCTCCAGCCACTTATGTTGCTGTGTACAATTGCAATTGTTGAGTTGGGTTGCATCTTCAGAGATGGGCTGTTAGTGGCCATCACAACGGTTGATTACAATGTCTACTTACTAAGAAGGGGAAAAAGCTTGGACATCACAAATCCCCAACCAGCACAACACTTGATCGCAACGACTATGTTCCAAGAAGAGGAAAACATATGGACACCTATGCACATCCCCAACGTCTCCCTCGGTCCTCTCCTGGGCATCTCCAGCAGTGCTCAGTATGTGACCCTGCAAAAATGTTAGGACAAAACCATTTTGTTGAGCCAAACTGACATGTTTTGACTTATCTTCATCCAATTTTTCATCTCATCTCACATACTGAGCACTGGTGGAGTTGCTCTAAGGAGGGCACCTTAATCCATGAATATGCCTACTACAAAAGAGGAGGGATATTATGCTCAATCCTTAAAAGTGGGATGGATCTCATGCCTACTTGTCGGTAAGTAGGCATGAGATCCATACCACTTTGAAGAAGTACAAATAATAATCATTGGGCCCTCCTATGCCTCATGATCTTACATATGTTGAGGTTCTTATAACCTTCATTGCCTTATGCTTTGCCATGGGTGGGGGACATTCCCATGGGAAACTGAGTGTGATCATAAGTAGCTAGCAAAACCATCTATAAGCTTCCATAAGTGAGTAACTTGAAGCAAAACTGAGAAATATAAGATAAAAGTATTGGGGACTTGCAAATGTGGGCATATGCATGGATGAAAGGACTTTACTTCATGATGGAATCAATTAACTCCAGAACAACTGAGTTGAGTAGATTAGGTCTAATAGTTTCCATTTGCCAAATAACTACAACAATTGGCTCAAAAGAGTTGTTCTTCACTACATATCAATTGTAAAATTTGTCTTACACCCAAAAAGGGAAAATCTCCACAAAAATAAAATAAAATAAAATAAAATAAAAGAATTGAAAAATTGAATCACTATGGGGTAAAAAATGTGATAAAGAAGCATTCAACATGAATGAGACACAAAAAGCACCATATTTTTGAGTTCCCATGCATCATCAAGCTTAATTTTTTGAACTTTATATTGGCAAGTTTCAACTGAAACATGACAATAATGTTGTTGGAAAAGAACTCCAAATTATTATTTTAATGAGTTATTTATTATTATTTGAATGTCTCCAAAAAATAAATAAAGCTAGATCAAGCTAAGATATGGACAAATGAATTTAAAAACAACTGTTGAGTACTGCCAAACCTGAAAAGGTGTTATGGTATGATATAAATGTTCATTGGAATAGATTTTGTCGATTTGTTGTTAATGTGATGGCTTTGTGGTTTACTTATACAAAGGGTTTTAGATAAATCTCAAATAACTACATGTACTAAACCTAACTAAGTGGTTAGACATTAGTTAAGGTAGAAACTAGAAACACTAGACACCATGAGAGAACCTTAAGCCAAGGCATATTACAGACCTCTATATATAGTTCCTCAATTTGTTTGGGAATGTATGATTGTAGCAAAGGATAATAAATAAAAAGAAAGACGAAGTATTGAAATGTAACAATTTAAATGGTATTACCATAGGTATAGATTTTGGATGTGAAATATTATAGATTATGTATTTGGTTTATATAAGTCATTTATTAGGAATAACATCCTTAGTTTTTTAACAAGAATCTGGCCAAAATTTTGCTATACATTTTTTGGTCCAGAAAATGTGAGAAAATGTCTCTAACCTAAAGTTATTTCTATAAGAAAAAAATGATAAAAGATTAAATTGGCTTTGAAACTTGATTTCCCAAAGTTGTCAATGGTCATGGACTCATAGTGTTCTTCAATCTTATTTCATAATTCTTGGGGTCCTTTTTTCCTTAACATGCAAAATGCCATATACATTATTGCATAGCAATCTTATGAAAAAACTACCATATGTGGCAAAAACATAAATTAACAATTTGAGACAAAATCAAATCCTATATTTTGCTTGTTTAAATTTGACTAAGTCATCTTTGTAGACTAGATAATAGCCACTCCACCTACCTCACAAATTTGAAAACAAAAAACCCTGCACATTATGGACAAAAGCTATTTGGAAATGACTTTCATTCAAAATTACATTTCTCTAGTAACATTAGTTAGTTTAATTCTTCAAGTGGTATTATTTTATTTTATTTTATTTTATTTTCAATCCTTCCTTTGAAATGCTCACTCTATAACCAAACATAAATTTACATAAATTGCAATCCAATTTAACCTATATATATTATTTTCTTGTATCCATGGTTATGATCAAATTTTCCTCTTACATAATTTCTTTAACCATGTTAATCCATTGTGGTCAAATTAGGTCATTAAAAAAAATCTCTGGATTGTCAAAATTACCATTGGAAAATACCCAAGAAAATAAAATTACAATAAAAAACCCTAAAATTACCCCTAATAAAACAGACTACATATATGGCTTCCAAAGGAAGTATGGAACTCTATTCCTCCCTGAAAGAAAGAAAACAAAAAGAAAAAAGAAAAGAGAAAAAAAACCTCCAATTAGGCTAGCTGTGAATTACACTGGCAACCCTAAACCATTCAGAAAGAAAAGAGGGTGGGAAAAAGGAAAAAGAAAAGTCAAAAAAGGTCAATCCCAGGCCTGTCTAGCTCCATTTGATTTGACAACAACAGATCCGGCGGATATTTACCCGCACCCCCAACCCGCCCGGGCTAGCACACGGCGGTTAGACTAGTCGACACGGCGGATATTAACCCGCACCCAAACCCGCCGGTCCACCCACAGGGCGGTCAGGAGAATAGATCCCGCGGATACTTTCCTGCCGCGAATCGTCCTCGTTTACACGCCGGTTTGAAAAACAGATCCGGCGGATACTTTCCTGCCGCGAATCGCCCGTCGTTTACACGGCGGCTAGAACAACAGATCCGGCGGATATTCTTCTGCCGCGAGTCCACCGGTTCCGTCCGACGGCGGTTTCGGGTCGTTAAGCGTTGGGTCCCGCCCGCCGCTTGGGGGAGTGATATATAACCGCAGGATAATTTTCTTCCGCAGACCTGATAACCGTCTCTCCCGCTCTCTCCTTTGTTCTCTCTCTCCGTGCCTCTTCTCTCTCTCTCTCTCTCTCTCTCTCTATCTGCGTCTGTCTCTGCGCGTGTCCCTCTTCTCTCTTCTTCCCTTCCCTCTTGCATCGTCCTGCATCTGCTTTCAGATCGCATGTTGTCGCTCCCGATCTGCAGACATTGAAGCGGTCAGAAGAGAGAAGCGGGTGAGCATTTGGTCGCTGCTTCCTTCCACCCATTGCTTTCTTTCTTGCTGAAGAAATGCTGCACATCACACCACACCACACCCACGCATAAGCAGTTTTTTTCTGTTTGCTTTTGTTTCTGGGTTCTTCTTCTCCTATTCCTGAAATCTTTGTGCACTTTGACCCTCTCCTCTTCCTCCTCCTCCTCTTCCCTCCTCACTTTTGCTCTAGGTATTGTAGGACGGCGGGTAATAATAATAATAATAATAATATGCGAACTGGTTTGTTGTCGACGGTGTGCGGTTTTCTCAACAAAAACCAAGCGGTGGATCAAAGCTCTGATGACGGGTAGTAGGAGACAAAAAGGCAGTGAAGGTGAAGGTGGAAGTGGGAGATTATTCCTTGATTGATAAATTTGATGGATTGATTGCCGGCGAAGATTGATGTGTGTTGTTGCTGTTGGGAGGAGGAGCCACGCCATGAGAGCACCAATTCTTTTCCAGGGCATTGTGTCTGTTGTTTGATGAAAGCCCGAGAAGCAGAAGAAGGAGCAGAAGAAGAACAACGAGGGGAAAAAGAATCGCTGATTTGGGTTTTGGGTTATCGAGCAGAACGTCCGGATCGACTCTTTGGGTAGTCGAGTGCGCAATCCCAATTTGTTTGTAGCGGTGGTGGCGATCGGGCGTGCGTGAATGTATGCCTGTGTCTTCAATGCAAATGGGTATCCCTCTTTTTCTCCCCTCTCGACCTATTTCGTTCATTTTAGGTCTCCATGGGTTTTGAGGATCGTGTCAATCATCGCATTGTCACGACAAAAGATCGCCGAAGAAACAAAGTGTGGGTGGGTAGCTATGCATCATAATTTTGTTTGCTGCACTGATACACACAGAGGACTAGGGGTTTTACAAGCCCTAACTACCTCAGGAGCTTCAGAAAAAAAACACTGAGGATTTTGGGTGTGCTTTTTCTTCTTTGCAATTGGTTTGCATTGGGGATCCTCTACTGCATACAAATAGCATAAGACGTTTTACTACTATTCAGATGGTTCTGCAACAAAAGCAATCTGGTCTGAACATCATCTGTGAAACTAGTATCCCTCTTCAAGTCCTGAGAAGGTAGGTTTTGTCACAAACTCACAGAACCCTGCAAGCTTGCTTGTGTATTTTTTCTTAGTAGATGTTGGAAACGCAATAGTCCAATGGGCTCCAACCAATATGGACAGACATCTTCTTGGATCCAGATGGTGGTTGAAATTGCATGTGAACAACACCATCCCCTGATTCTCATGAAAGGAGAGAGAGCCATGGCTGCTGCAGCATTTGAGGATGATTGCTGAAGCAGCTAGCCACCTTCATCGCGATTCAGTCTCCCCATTGCTTCTGGGAATGTGACTCAGAAACCAACAACTATGCAGACTTTTGTATAATTGTTTGCTCAAAAAGTTGCACAGATGATTGATTGTACACCTAATTTGTGCCCACCATTGGTGGATGGCAGCAGCTGGTCATGGCTGCTGTTCATGATGATGGTGATGATGGTATGGAACTTTTTGCAAGCTATATATTATGTGAGTTAGTGACAGGGCATTCTTTACTGACATGCATTATATCATGTGCTCTCTGGAATGTGCAACACAGGAAACCAGGGCTTTGTAATTGTGGTGATTCCAATTGATACCCATACAACCGGTGGGGTCAAGATTTATGGTCTCTAGAGCTTGTTGTGTCTTCCTATCTAGAGCAGGCAGCTTGGTTGTCAAACTTTGCAAATGGAGGCCCAGATGTGATGGGTTTTGAATTCGGATATATCAAAACCTAATTCCCCCCTTGAAACTGTTTGTAAGTCTTGTGATGGAGCTTTGAGCAGTACTTTGGTGCCAGAGGGGAGATTCTCAGATATCCTGGCTCTGACAGCTGAGCTTGTAGTGCAAAGTCATGTCCAAAACCCCCTGAATTCCTTGTCTTGGATATCTAAGAATTCTGGATTGCTGCTATCCCCTGAAGAGGAAAATGAATATACTAGCTTGGAGGTTGTAGTTATAGCTTGACTCTTTCCTCTACTGGCAAAGGAAGGAGATTGTGGGTGGAAGTTGGATGGGTAGGCTGCTAGCAGCTATGGATCTGGTGATACAATTGTAAGCTCCACATGGGATAACACAAGGAGCAACCCTTCTCTCCAGCACTCTGTTGCAGTAAATATTTCTAAGGTGAAAAGAGCTCATGAGACCAGCTCAGATTGTACAGACTAGAGGACTTGCAGCAATCATGTGACATTTGCGTCCAACAGTGGCAGTCCTATTGGTTGATTCAGCTTTCGGAATTGGCTTGTGACAGCTGAAGTCCAACAGTACAAGCTGGCGAGTACTTCAACTCATGTGTGCCAATTCAGTTTCTTTTGTGTGTGCAATTCTTTTTACTTGTGAGATAACTGAGCTAAGGAGTGAACAGGAGGTGGTGTGAATGGTGGCATTTCTCTCTGCAATTGTGAGTCTCTGTCACTTTGGGACGCTGATTGATTGGGTACAACTCTCTATTGCAGTCCTTGCACGCGGGGGAAGAGGGGTACCATGGTGACTGATTACAAAAAGATCAAAGAACAAGACATTTCTGTTGCTGCCTTCATGGATCTTGAAGCTGGGCTTCTAGCTGGGAGATCATGTCTCCTTGTTGGAATGGAAGAATCAAAGCATGTGCCTAAAGCAAGCAAAGGTTCATCTGAAGAAGACAATCACCACCCCAGTGCCTTAGCTAGTGGTGACTCCTTGTTTCTGGATATCAATGGTGGCAGCAAAGATTATGCTTGTGTTGACATTGAACAAGGGAAGCCAATGCCAGCTTACTTAGTAGATCCCAAGTTTGTTAAGTCTAGTTCCAAGAATGAAATCTCATTTCTAGAAAGGGAGGAAGGCAAACCCAGCACCGATATCAAAGAAGGGACAGAAGTAGTAGCAGAATTGCCTGGTTTACGGAGGCGCAGAGGTAGCAAAGTGGACATTCAAAAGGCACAACACTCTCCTGATGGAGGTGGTGGTGAAGTAGCAAATGGTGATAGGAAATCTGGATCATGGAGTGTGCATAGTAAGGTTGTTCCTCTTCCTACTGACTTGGAAACAAGGCAGCAGAAGTCTGTGGAGAAACCAAGTTTGAAGGGGGTGAAAGGTAAAGGCACTCATTCAGACGAAGATTTGAGCGTGCAGCAGTTAGCTGCAAAAACAGCAGGCAAGAAAGGCACCGAGCCTTCATCTGTGTTAGATACATTTTTCCAAACCATTGTTCAGGAACCGTGCATGTCCTTCACAAGCAGACCTGGTGACAAGCCCACTGCACATTATACCACCTGGCCTGATGTTTTTGATCATCATGCTGCTGTTGTCAACAAGATACCCAAAAGCTTGAAGATTGAAGAAATGGGTACAAAGATGATGAGAGATGGGAGTTGGGATGAAAGCTCTGGTGCTGCAGCAGACTCTCACTCAGTGGAGTTAGAAAGAGATCCAATGATCAGCAAGATGAAGGCAGCCGGATCCTTGGGCAGGGTGGGGGGCCTGCAGGGAGCAGCACCTAGAGAAGGGAACCTGCAGGGTTTGAAAACTGTTCCGCAAGCAATGGCTGTGTTTGCACAAGCTGCAGCAGCAGCAAAAGCTACTGGTAGGATGAAATCTCTGAAAACATGTTGATGCTGATGTTGAAGAAGTCTGTTCACCTTGCATCTCTGTTCCTTTTGTTTGCCCTTCTGATGTTACTCAATGTTTAGTCGTGGTGCACAGTGGATCTCCCATATATTGTAGATGACGATTTTCACTCTGGCCTGCAATTTGATTGACTGTTGGTTGGTTGAGTATGCCTGTGTTGGGTGCTGACTTTCTTCTCTGAAATATAACTTTGATTTGAACCTCAGCTTGGTTGTCTGGTTCAGTAACTGATGGTAGTGAGTCGATCCTCCCCTCTTCATGAATCTGGAAAAAAAATTAGCAGGAAAACAAATTCCTTTCCTGGACGATCTTACAGATTTGCCAGGGTGGCCGTTGCTATCACCCTCCAAAGTGCAACTGCAGAAATGTGACAAATGCTCTCGTGAGTTCTGCTCTCCTTTCAATTATCGAAGACACACCCGCATGCACCGACGAATCTCTCCTCTTGATAAGGTAACTTTGCAATAATCTGGCTATTGCAAAGTTGTACTTGTGAATGGATAACCAGAGTTTCTCCCCTCCCTCTATATATAGTTTGGAGCTGCGCCTGAAGGTGTTGAATGGTTTAGTTACAGTATCTTTGCATTTGTTGAATGTTTTTTTCCACACAGGAAGACTTGAACATGAAGAGGAAACACATCACTGAATTCTGGGACAAGGTAACTTCCATTCTTCTAAGGTTCCCATTGTTTTATGTCCAGTGGTGTGAATACAAATTCTGTGGTGTATTCAGTTTTGAAGCTTTTGGGAGGAATGTGCTGCTAAATTGATGTTATGGATACATCATATATACTGAATATGAGGTTGATCTTTGTCTGTGACCTTGAGAATTATGTTCTGTTCTTGTGGTTGTTTCCACATGTAGTCAGAGATTGTGGTAGCTTTGAAAAAGTGATTTGTAATGTTTTGCAGTTATTGCCAGAGGAGGCACAACGTATCATATCTTCCAAGAACTGTGAAGTATATGAGGTATGTTGTGACTGTCCGTTGATTTTGTTGTGATTTTTCTGAGTAAACCCATTTTGTTTGGGAAGAAGATGTGAAGACTCTTCCATTAGAAACTGTAACTACAAAGTCAGGAACTTTTGTGTGTGTGCGTGCGTGTGTGTGTGTGTGTGTGTGTTTTCTTTGCAGGATCTATCAGCAACAGCAACTGGAAAATCTGCTGTAACAACAACCCTGTCAAGTTTCCTTAATCAGGCTAGTGTGAAGTCCCTCCCCCATGCTTATTTGAAAGCTGGGCAGGAGCTGCTTGTAAGTTTTGACTACCTTTCTGCCATGTTTGGGGATTTTCTCTTCTATGTTTGGGGATGTACTCGTTGTTGCTGTGAAGTGGAATATATCTATCATTGGCAAGCATAAGATATCATTTTATGAGCAACCCATTCCAACACTGAGCAAAAGTTCTTTTGTCATTTTGCTTCCTTGTTGCATTCAGGAAATTGTGGATAACAGAGGAGTTTTCCCATTGCCTTCAGAACATTTGCTTAACATTCTGGACGAAGCGAGTGAAAAGACATTTTTGTGTGGCGAACCTCCTCTTGCCACACAAAATTATGGGTATCAAGCAGATGCTGGCAAGAATCAGTGTGAGGAGAAGAACTTGATTGCTTCACTGAGTTTTATTGTGGAGCAGACACTGGTAAGCTCATCAACCCTCAATATGATGTACAACTGTTTGTCTTGTGGTGGTCATTTTTGTCTGTTTCTATTCTCTCTGTTGTGCTCCTGAATTTAGGCTCTTAGCATTGATGGAAAATAGGAGATTAAGAAGAAAATATTATGTGCAATTGAATTAATTAGTTACCTGCCTATCATCATCCTTTACATATTGGGTTTTCTGCTACAGGTGAAGGCTTGGATGACTGACAAGGAAGCTGAAGCCTTGCGGAACCAGCAAGAGTTGGTGAAGGAAGAGGAGGCTGCACTAATGAAAAAGTGGGTGCTTGAGACTCTAAACTCTGCTTCTTGACATGCCTTGCGCCTAACCCATTTTTGTAAAGACTTTTTGCAGTCCAAGATGTCACCTTGTTTTTTGGTTTTGTTTTCTCCCTTTTTTGCAGGCGTGAGAGGCATTTTCAGCAGAAGAAGAAGAAAAAGAAATCAAGGCAAAAGGGAGTGAAGGAGCGAAAAGGGAATGCTTCTCAACTAGCTCCACATGAGATTGAAAATGAGTCAATGGAAGATGAGGAGGGTCCATCACCTGAGATCATCGAAGAAGATGATTCTCCCACAGCTAGTTCAATATCCCTTGCCTCCTCAGGGCATGAACCCAACTTGCCAGAGCCTCTGGAAATGGAGAATTATGAACAAGCTGGACAGGTAGTGGTGAGAGATGTGGCCCTTGAACGGGAGGTTTGCACCAGAGAGCTGTTGGTACCAATGCAGAAGGAATTGATCAATACCCAAGGTTCTCATGAAGCAGTAGGTCCAGGTAACCAACAGGAATGTAGCCAGGATGTTCATGATCTGGCTGCTGGTAGTCTGCATATCTGCTGCAAAGATGGATTGTTCTGCTCAAAAGTAACTACGGAGGATGGCAGAATGCAGCAGCTTGCATGTGTTCGGGTTCCTTTAGATGAAAAAGCACTTGGTGCTTCTGAAGGTTCTCAAGCTCCTGTTCAAGCCAAGTCCAGTCAGAATGGTCTTGTCTGTCTGAAGGTGGAGCAAGAAGAACAATGGAGTGTTGAGTCCAGGGGACAAGAATTGGAGCAGAAAGTTGAAAGGGTAATCAAGGACCCCATAATGCAGGCTGCTGAAAACCTACCATCTTCCATTTTCCATAGGACTGGGCGAAACTTTTGTGGCATGGAGTCAAGATATCTGGATGGATCTCAACATCAGAATTTCTCCTTCAAGCCTTCAGCACGAAAACCAAGTACTACTGTTTCCGCATATGCAGCAAAAGCTGGATCTGGGGTGAGTAGCAGTCTTGGGTTTGGCTTGCCAACTTCACAGCAGCAGCAGTACCGGAGCAAGCCTGTGACAAATAGAAGCCCACATGTTGTCTGGACAAGGAAGACTCCACCACAGCCTGCCGCAGTAGACTCTGCTACAGAGAGTCTTGAGGACGAGAGTGAAAAGAGTGATGCAGCTGCAAGCAATCTCCATGAGATGGTGGAGTCTTTTCCTGAATCTCATGCTTTAGATGTAGATTCAGTTGTGATCACCAGCAAGGCACCCAAGGAGGAGAGATTGATCTCTGAGAACAGGGAAGCTGAGGCTGTATCATCATCAACTTCTGGAGGTGTTTTTGGAGGTGTCGGCAAAATGAGCAGTATGTCTTTGAGCATGTTCAATCTGGACACAAATTCCGAAGACTGGCCATGTTTACCCCACAGGTCTAGTGCACAGAGCACATATGGTCCTAAACCCACGAGCATATCAGTTTTGTCTATGAGTTCTATCCAACCAGAGGCAGGAGCTGTTGCTATGGCGATTGACAAGGGATCTGTCTCTTGTCCTAAAGAATATCCTGAGCAGGAAGGATTTCACAAGTCTCTGCCTTCGACAGTACAAGTGCCAAAAGAAGCACAGGCTGAAGGTTGTCGTGATGACAGTCGACAAGTTCTGGTGGGCTCACTAACCGTGCCTCTCGGTACGTTTGCCACCCAACCCAGTGCTCAATCTAGAACCAGTATTGGGTGGTCTGTTCTTCTCCTTCCTTTTCATGGGTGCAACTTGGCATTCCTTCCTTCACAACTGTACTTACAGCTGCTGCTGATGTGAAGCACACTATGGGAACAGATGATGCTCACATGCCCTATCCCCTACTTGAGCACTCTGGTGGCTTGGATGTTGCAGAGGCTTTTGATGGACAGTCAAAGGATTTTTCTGCTGGTGTAAGTCATTATACATACTCAATGCCGAGGCATCTTCCCTTCATGAGCCTGAACCCAAAGAATCTCAAGTCACATGCTGGATCTGCTGCTGCTGGGGAGCAAAGGGAACGAGGGGCTGTGCTGAAGCCAGGATCCTTGTTGAGTGGCACAAGTCGATTCTTAGCTGCAAAGGTGTGGCGACCTGTTCGCTCCAGCAGTGAGCATGGTGAGCATACGGACTCTCTCTTGACAGATTGTACTGTTGATGAGGATATTACTGCAGGTACCTCACCTACTAGTGATGGCAGTGTCAGGATGCAGTCAGCTGTTGGCAATGGTAGGAATGCAGATTTTCTGTCAGAGGGAGGCAAGTATTGTCAGCTTGGGGAGGAAGAGAGTTGTCATCATCTACAGGCTTGCAGCAGCAATGAGAGCAGAGCTGAGCATAGCTATGAAATAATTACTCAGCAATCCCGAAATCTACAGTCTAGCTCTGGTGAACAATGTGAGGTGGCTGAAGCTGCACGCCCATTCAATGAGGAAGGTTGTCTAGGTTGTGAAGCAGGTGCTACCTTTAATTCCAAAGAGGCTGCTGTGTGTGTGCCGTACACTTCAGATGAGGATGCAGATGTGAACAGCTCTCATGTAGGACTGACTCATATTGCGAGCGAATGTGAAGATGGAATCGTGGACATGGGTGCAAGTCATTCAGCTTGGATTGCTGAGGCGCTTGAGTGCCACTACAGTAGTAAGTTTCTGTGCAGTCCAGAGTTCATTTGTCAGTTTTTGTTTGAAAGTGCATTCAGTTTGAATCAATGGCAATCCCCTGAATGCAATCAGATTACGCTGTCCTCTCTACATGTTTTACTATGCAGTATTGCCTATCATACTGTAATGGAGATTGCATCTCTGCATACATCCAGCAACAGGATGTAAGACCCTATACCGTAAACCTTCACTACTGACCCGGTTCAAAAGTTGTGTTGTGACCTTTTGCTCAATTGATAGGAGTGAAAACTCCTGGAGTTTTCACTGATGTTTTGGCATGACCACTTGCTGATTTAGTAGTTGCCTGCTGCTTTGCACTATTGTTGAATAGGATGGATTACAGCTATGCAAGACCCAGAAGCAGTTCATCACACAGAACCTGCGCAAAGTTGTATGGAAGTGCAGTCAGCAAGTTGGAATGAGTTTTTTGAGCATGCTAGAGCAAGGTGCTAATGTACAAAGGGCCCAGAAGGAAACCTGTCAGGCTCCAACATGGGTACTGCTTTTTTGAGTAGGATCTTCAGCAGTTCAAATCAAATAGAGGCAGGGAGCTTCATCTTGGTGCGAGGAAGGATCCCCAGGTTTGAATGGTGGAAGCAAGGTGGGAGGGAGAGAGATGGGGTGGATATGAATGATCAATACCAGCAGCTTTGGAGGCAGACTAAGAAAACAGACATTAACAAATTCCAGTCACCTGTGAACCTTAAGGATCTTAGTGCAGCAAGGAGGATTTGACAATGGGTCTCAGAGGTAGTGTGGTGGCAGGGAAGAAGGAACTGCGGGAAGAAGGGAGTCCTGAAGACATTCAGAACTTTTGCTGAGAGAAGCAACAACCTGATTCCACTAAAGCTGCCGCGAGGTCTCCGACACACTCAATAAGATGCTGCCACGTGACTTCTCCTCTGTGAGAAGAGCACATTGGAACCTCATCTGTTTGCTGAGCTGCTGCATTTTTTTCTCCTTAAGAGTCTGCATGATGAGATGCTGCAGGAAAACGTATGAGGCACATCATCCTGTGTAACTACATCCATTCTTTTGATCCATGGGGGGTGTGGGGAACTACAAAGGAGATTCTAAGCTCCCTGTCTTTCTCATGACCCTTGGTTTTGAACTTATCGGTGAAGAGTTTCTCAAAGTTGTGAGGTAGGTGCCAACAGTATGTTCAATGGTCTCTGAGAGTCACCATTAAGCTTAAACGATATTATGATTAACAGAGATAGAGAGGGTTAGAGAGTTTAGGGTTAAAGAAAAAATGTGGGGGAAATAAGGTCAACAAAAAATGTTGTGGCACTTGTAGTGAGAACAGACAATGGGTTTACAGAGCATGCAAATTCAAGAACTTAGCCCTACCAAGACTGCTGCTCTTCCCTGTGGGAAACCGGCTCACAGGACCAAAGAATCTCCAGTACGATACAGTCAGCTCACAAAGAATAAAGTGGGATCCATGAAGCAGAGATGTTGGCAAATGAAGTCATGCAGATGAGGAAACCTTACATTTCCACAAAATCTGCCACAAGCAAGAAGTTGACAAAAAGCTTACAATTGTGATCAAGACATGGCAACACACATAAATGGAGCATGGAGCATCACCGCATCACCATGATTGGAATCATGGTGAGGACCATCGTGGTCAAGCTTCTACCAAGCAGTGCCCAGATGATTGGTCATACTTCTACCCAACAGTGCCAAGATGATTGAGCAGCATCAAGTATGATGTATTTTTGCTCGTCATTGAACTCAGGACAGGACTATAGAGGGACATTTAGTTAGTCATACAAACTGGTGGATCACCCAGTGATACATCTGTAGGTAAAATTCAGTTTGCAAATGGACTGGCCAGCATCAAAATGGAGCAGCAGATCTGTTGGCAAAAGAGCATGAGAGATCTGGAAGTAGCTGAGGAAATGCTTTCCATTCTAATTCTGGCAAAGACTAGGAGCACTGCTGGGAATACATTAAAGCGCAAGGGAGCAGTGCTGGACATTCATTACACTGCAGTAAGTCCATTCTTGCAGGTATATTGAAATGGGGTTTTTTGGGGAAATGGGCAGGTTCTTCTTGTGGTAAGCCCATTTGTTTTTTTTTCCCCCCAGAAAAAGAACTGCAGAGTACTTTGTGCCACTTCAGAGTGCAAAAATGTAGTTGGGTTTGCATTTATTGCATGCAAATTCATCCTTTTCAATCTTATGTGACTCAGTTGATGTGGGGTTTTGTTTGGTGGTCTGTTTTTCCTGTCTCATGGAAGTGCGGCAGGCAAGGAAGTGATTTACTTTAGAGGTCCTTCAGTGACATTTTCTTGACCTCCACATCAATACACTCAAACTGCATAGATAAATGCTGGAACAACTACTTAAGTAGTCTTTGGCAGCATTCCCGGAATCATCACCAAGTAGCTTTGCCAGTTGGGTTATATGAACAATGCATATATTCTCATGTATCAGATATGTTGCAACAACAACAATTATCTAGGATAATAGGTTAAAGGAAATATTTGGTATTTCTGCTGTGATTGTAGACAAATGATAACCATTGGTGTTCAGAATGTTTTGTTTTATTCCAGTTGACAAGTATAATTTTGTCTCCCATGTTGTTTCATGTATGTGAAAAGTTTTGAGAGTGAGAGAATGGGTACTAAATATTCAATACTCTCATGATCTATGATAATCATCAAACATGAGTAGCATATTCTGCATTAGTAATCAGCACTCAATACTAATGAAACCTAATAGAGTCACATAAACATCATGTTCTTTTATCTCCAAGATAACACTTTCTTCCAAACAATAGCTCTGAGCCTAGATGATGAAATGTACACAAGAAATTAGAGGCACATGGGTCATGTTTTTGTTCATGAATTTCAAAATTGCAGGACTATTCCTTGATGATAATCCCAGAATAACAAAGGGACTAGAACTTAGAAGGCATTTGTGTAGGATTTTGGGATAAAATTTTGGCTCGTCTTGGAATGAATGTTTGCATGACAGTTGGAGGCCTATATGTAGTCTCTAGGTTTGTAATTTTGGAGTCAAATTACCTAACCATGCATGCTACATGGCTTCATCTTCATTTCTTATGGGATTATGTTTGAACTTGTCACACAATATGTAGAGCAAGAAGGTGGTTTGTTTACATTGAATTGGGCTTTGGGACAAAATAATATAGTATCTGTCATGTGTTATTAAATCAATATTCATTATTGTCAAGTTTAAGAAGTTGCACAAATAAAACTTGCAGAGGAATCATCCATTTACATAGGCTTAAGGTTTGCATGAACTACATAACCAAACTTATGATTTGTTGAGAAATAATGATAAGGGTAATATATGAGTGTATGTTTGGGCTCTAAACACCATAAGATCAACAACTCATGTGGAAGGTGAGAACCTTCATTAGTTGTTCAAATTTATTTTCTAAATTTTCAAGCTAATGATTTTTATTTATATCATAGCAATGAAATCCAACATAAAATACATAGCTATGAGTGGGCCTCTTCTAGTATATTACTAGAATTCAACTGATAAACATGAGATCTGAAATTATCCCATTTGATCCAGTACTTGAAGAGTATAGTGTGTCCTGATGACAGAATACTACCATGGATAGGAAAATTGTCGCCAAGCTTGGTGCATAATTCGTCTTCCACATGCTTCCAGTCTGTAGGCCTGAACCACAACATCAATATACTGGGCTTTGGGATGCAAGAAACATGGCTCATCATCTTCTCAGTGCTATGGAAACCAATATAACAGAAGCACAATTGGGAAGTGAAGAGTATGAACTGAAACAATTACAGAAATCACAAAATTGCATAATTTCCATTAGAGCTCATGCATGCTAACCTGGCATTCAGTCTATGCACGAGAATAAGAAGATGGTCAGCATGCACCTGCACTGCCATTTTCATTCACCTCTCATAGGACACATCTGCAACTGCCCTTATTGGTCTGCATGGATTTCTTCCTACCATCCATGACCCTCCTCCCAGCCATGTTCCAAATTTCTCTGGCACATCAAACAACAGTTCATGGGAGCAGAAATTATCTCTGAATACAAAATTTGTGCTTGGCTTCATGTTGAGATGTACTAGGAATGTGTGCAGTCTAGATACCAAGACAGATTTATGAATCATGCATCATTCTGTCTTCCTTGGAAATTTAGGCATTTGAGACCAAATTATCTATCCTCGTACGGAATTGATCAATTCTGTACTAGATTTCTCTGTTTTCTTTCTTCCTTGGAAAAGTCATTCAAGAGCGAATCAGCTATCATAATATGGATATGGACCAAATAGAATTCAAGTTCATATGATTGACTCAAACCTTCAAGAAAGATTTGATTCAGCAAGAACACACGTACCAGAGAAGGAACAAGTGATCATCCACGCCACTGAGTCAAACCTGGTGGAAAATTCGATAACAAGAACTCATATGTTCTTCAAAGTGTGTTGTGAAGGGAAGAAGTAGTAGTAGTAGTAGTAGTGAATTAAACCTCTAAATTTTGGAGAGGGCGCAGTAGTAGTACTGAAGACGCTCCTGAGCACGCAGCTCTTGCATCCGAACAAAGAGTAGTACTTCTCAGATCCAAGAGTAGTTCCCAAAGTTTGCGGGATAGTAACAACATTCATCGCCATCGCCATTTTTTTCTCTGTTATCTCTTGTAGAGCACTCAAGCGAAGTTGTATTGTATTACCATAACTGGCATATTACATTAACGAAATCGCGCAACAAAACGGCATCAGCGACGGCAGCAGCAGCCTCTCACCACGAGATTTGCTTGATGGCAATGGCTGGTTACCAACGCCACTAGCAACCTTTTTTTTTTTTATTGGCGAAATTTAAAAATTCGAAATTCGAAAATCGAGTGATTTTGGAGTTTTGCAATCACCCAGAAGTGAGAATTGCCAGAATATTATTTATTAATAAAATTATTCGCGAGATTTCTATACTTAGTTTTTAGGGTGTAGCCAAAATAAAGAAACACGGTTAAGTATTTCTACTCCACATTTCGTTTGTAGCCAGATTTGGCTAAATCTTCCCAGAGATGATCGCCACTTTTTCTACTTCTTCCTATGGATGATAGACCACTATGGCCACAAACAAAAATTCTTTTTTAAAAAAAAACCGGTGCTCTCTAGGCTAGGCATATGTTGCTCACTTTGGGGCCACAAATTTGACGACTGAATTCAAAGGTGCTGGTCGGGGGCGGGAACCGGGAACCCCACCACAACAACAACCAACACGGAACCTTAAGTGCTACTTCCGCCACCCAAACTTTCCTTCTAGCTTGATTCACTCGATATGGTAGGTACTAGGTACCTAGTAGGCTTTTAGGTTTTCTGTGGTTCTGGATGGTCCTTTAGCTTCCTTTGCGTTGTTTTGTACTATGGGATAGGGCCCCGTACCAGACTTTATGCATCGTTAAGTGGACAGTGGGGTCCTACCGGGCCTTTTCCATAGTAAGTGCAAGATACCTTTGAGTTTCTGATAGCCTAGGGTAGCTCCCAGGAGCCGGTGGGTCGAGCTCACTTCACTTGTAGGGCTGATTCTGGCAACTAGTGAGCTCGCCTATGCACTTGCTACAAGTTGGTGGAATCAGAAAAGAATGTTAAATACACCCATTGAACTCTGTTAAGGGTGTTAGAAAATAGGCCACCTACAGCACCTTATGTGGTTCTGTCACAAGGTTTAACTACAATCTGAAAATTTAGAAACAAATAGGTATATCTCGTGCAATTATTCTCAACAGTAGGACGTAGGCTAGCTGTAATAACTAATAACTAGATCCTACTTATTACCACTAGTTCCTACTTCCCTACAATTGTGGGTTCAAATCAGAAGATAAATTAGGGAGGGGTGTGTCACACTATGGTCTTGCCATTTACATTAAAAATATCTGAAGGCAAAAAGAAGAATTATAGAAACTCAAATATTTCACAATGCAAAAATATAATCTTCAAAAAACCCGCCAAAAGAAACCAAAATCCTTCAAGATATCATAACTCTGTAACTAATCTCAAGTTTCAACACAAGCCAAAATATCATCTTTCAAAAATCCTCATATAAAAATAGACCTATTACCAAGGGGCTCCAATCCCTTAAGCTACTGGACTCTATAATGAATCTAAACACAATATCCTTGCCTTGGTCGGCAAGGCCAACAAAACATGAATCTCATAACATAAACTGCATGATTCAGACATGAACCATGCACAGCACAAAATGATAAGCCTGTGAAGTTCAATGGGGGAGTAGAACGTCCTGTGGAATCAGCCCTACTATAGTTTAAAATATCATGTACTTATCTCAGATCTGCATTAGTGGCTGGACTGGGTGAAGGAAGAATCCACCACCAGTGCAGATTCAGCACAATTAATCAGTCCCCAAAATGGCCTAAACCCTAAACGGCCAGTCCTGACTTTTGGCCTGATATGTCCTGTTTGTTTGGAGGAAACAGGAGCCTGGCTCTTGCTCCATCCATCTAGATGGCATGAGAAGACTTATAATTCAGCCACGAACCGACAAACATCCCATTGTCATCCATCCTGCGTTCCATTCCACCCCAAGAAGCAACCCCTAAAAGACCATAGAACAGCCGACTCCCGATCTATCCTTAAATCCATCCATCTAGACCGCACGAGAGCTTTACAATTTAACTACAATCTGACAACCATCCTATTGTCATCCATCCGGATTTTCATTCCACCCCGAGAAGGAATCCCTAAAAGGACCATAGGAGAGGTCTCTCCTGACCTATCCTTAAGATCCATCCATCTAGACTGCATGACAAATTCATAATTTAACTACTAACTTTAATCCATCCATCGGGACTGCATGATATAACTGCATAATTTAACTACTAACCGACAACTGTCCTACTGTCATCCATCCATCGCTCCATTCCACCCGAACATGGAAACCCTAAAACAGCATAGGAGGGGCAAACCACTTGTGTTTGCATGGGTGGACCATTGATTAGTGCAAGGGTTGATGTTGGTACTCGCTTTTCACCAGTATGAATTGCCATCTTCTCCAAAATTGATAGAGCACTGCACTCCAGAACCTGCACACCAAAGAGATCAGCAAGGAGTGAAGAGATCAAATAGATGAGTGGCACTAGGTTGTAGCATGTTTGATGCAAATCTGCATACCAGAGAACTCATTTGGCAGGCCTGCTGCATAATCACCCTCAGGATGCCTCCCTCCTCTTCCTGGAGAGTATTACCATCAGCCCCCTTCACTAGCCACAACATGCTCCCTGTTTCTGCTTGCAAACCTTCAGTTTCCACAGTAATACGCCCATGACAATGCACCAACATGCATAGAACTTGGTCCAGGGAGGCCTCCATTTCAGATCCCCGTTTCAGTACAGGAAAGATCCTGCTTGTTAGTATTTGGAGCTATGCTTGTTTTCAAACAGTGAAGGAAACCCAAGCAGTTCTGTGGCTACTTGTCCAGTGGCCCAACAGTCTGCCACTGAGGAGCCATCATCTGCCTGAGTTTACATGTTTACAACAACTCTACATGAGTTTCATGTTCTGCTATCCAAGTCATCACATAATATAAGTTCCAGAATTCCACCACACCCAAGTGGCCAGTTCAGGACATTCAAAAAATGGAGAAATCCCTGGTATGTTTGACCTACAACCAAGACAGAGGGTAAGTGAAAATAAGTCCAGACCTATTGTGAAACAACCCAATGTTACAGAAACACAATGCAGCATCTCTTGGCAATTCATAGAAAGCCAATCATAATCTAG
>Ga0116227_10004637_pt1 | contig 29683 bp, 26 predicted proteins | sample S1TSphgellanicum_FD_89693 | JGI IMG/M metagenome (GOLD analysis project Ga0116227, IMG submission 89693) | Host-associated microbial communities from peat moss isolated from Minnesota, USA - S1T2_Fb - Sphagnum magellanicum MG | ecosystem: Host-associated > Plants > Peat moss > Unclassified... | reverse complement strand
TTTGAACGTCTGCCATGTTGTTTTACTCGGTTTTGGAATTTTTTTACGCATTGATAAAAATTACAGGGGGGGGGGGGGGGGATTGCACATGTGTTTTACCTTTAGGTACTTCAATTGTTAGATCTCAAGTTATAGATGTGAGATGCCACATTTCAAGTTTTTGAATTTTGGATGAAAAGATGACAAAAATTGGTCATTCAATCATTATATTTTAAAATGAAAACTATTCAATTCCTTGTAAAATGTTCAAATAAATGGATTTGATTGATCATTACATGAAGCTTAGATCATATTTTTGTATGGAATTTTTTGCAAGTTAAACTTACCTAGGTTATGTATTCTCCAAATGCCTCAAATTAATTGATTTATATTTTTTCAAAGGTGCACATTGTCTTATGATGCATTAAAAAAATAGTCAATTTTTTTGAAATTATGTTTGATACTTTATAATTAAGTTTTTAATACTACAAGCTACAACTTTTCCTCATACACCATATGCATTAAACCTCATTTACATGTGGCAAAAGACTCTTGAGCTTGAAACACATTCTGAATTTTTATAAATTTTTATTTATATATTTAAAGGATATCGAATCCTTTTTTATTGTAGTTAATAGTCTAGTATCACTTCAAAAAAAATTCAAGATGAACACGTTTGTAATTTTTAATTTAAGGGGCCATGTGAAAATTAATTATTATCTGGCAAAGTAGGTGGTCAACTTCAAGAGTCCTGAACAAAAAGAAAAACTTAAAATTAGAATAAATTATTTTTCAACATTCATATTATTCATTTAATACAACTTCTAATAATTATTGTGATTTTTGAATGGCACTACATAAACATCTTTGTTTTAATTTGTAGTTTTCACAAGAGTCTAACATGGTTTTTGACTCCTTTAAGTATCATATGATTGCACTCATGACCTTTCAAAATATGTTTAAAAGCTGAAAACTAACTTATGCAATCATCTCAAATGTTTGTTTCAACCAAATCAAAAAACAAATGCATACTTACAATTTGATTATGTAAAACTTGGTACAGAAAGGAAAATGCCCCAACAGAAAGGGGACCTAGAAAAGAAATCTAAGTTGCCTCAATAAATAAACCATTTTCCATTAAACATCAAGGCAATATTGAACCTTTGTGTCCTTCCACTTGGCGATGGCATCTTCAAAAGGGAAATTACCGATCATGTAGAATTGTTGTGCAAAAAATCAAGTGCACAAGTCTAGATGACCAGTGAGGTGGTTCCTGAACTTGTTCTTCATGAATGCCATTACAAAAAAACATCTTTTTATGTTCCATAGACCCAAGTACTTGAGCACATGCAATTTCGTCAAACTTCATAAATTTCAAGAGCTTATGCTTGAGGATGAAAAAAGTATTAATCTTGGTCCAAAGTTTCATGACATGATTCACAAGAGACTTTTCCCTCATGAGTTGTTCACTGTTTCTAGCCATAATCATTTTGAGCACTTCAAATCCAAAGCATTTTCATTGATGAGAGCTTTCACCAAAACCCCATCCTTTCGCACTTTGTGAAGCCCATAGTAAGTAGCATTGACGATTATCAAATGTCGATGGAAAAGATCTTATACATCATTAGGGTTATCAACCACAAAATTAGGGTAGACCACACCTAAGGCCAACATAAGCTCATGGTTTGAGAATCTACCTTCTAGTTCATGAACCAAAATACTTGATAAAATCTTCATGATTATTTTTCACATGAGCCAACACCTTGGGGAAATTTGGCCTTAACACAAGTTTGACATAAAACATTCAAGAACTCAATGACAAAGCAATCAACTTCCTCACCATTTAGGTATACTTCCCAACTCATTTGCAAATTCTTGTTGTTGAAAGTTTTAAAAACACTCATCTCATCAAAAACAAGCTCATCAAATTTATTATAAAGATCATTGTATAAATGGTAATCTCCAATTGGCACATTTTCAGTGCATTGATGAAGTCACACATGAACACATCACCAGATTGGGAAAACTTAATCAAATTATGCACACAATCCAAAAGAAGCATAATGGCATACAAACCCAAAATTAACGCCAAATCACAAAGGAGGTTCAAATTTCATTGGCAACATTGCTACATGGTGCATCATGCATCTTTGCAAATCAAAGCTCGGTATTGTTCCATCACACATTTCACCAAAAACAACATGTTGATCCATCTTTTTTTCACATTTCTCGATGGTTTGTTTCCTTATTGTGAACAAATTGGATAATTTATGGAATTCCAAAAAATTCTTTGGTGAATGAAAAAAAACAACCATACAATGCCTAAAATAAGGCCTTTGAACGAACAACCAAATTGAGCTTTGATAAAAGCAACACAACCAAGTTAGTTCAATAAGCAAAACAATGCATGCCAATCATAAAAGGAGCCACATTGTCTTTCATTTGTGTGGTCACATCGGCTCATGCACCTTGAAAAATGTTGTTGCCATCACATCCCATTGATGTGAACTTTGCACCCAATTCCTTAATAGTGAGGCCTCCAAATCTAAGCATGGCAACAAACATCAAACAAAATGCATTTTGTGTTGTCCCCTACACATTAACCTTTTCCACACAACACAACAATGGGATAAGTTTCCAATCCTAAGCAACATACGTATGAATTGAAATCTAGGAAGCGTTATCTATTGTTGTAACCTCATATACACTAATAGACAAGAAATCTGCAGCAACAAAAACATTTTGAATAGATTCCCACAATAATCCATTCATGGATTTGGCTATATCCCACCCTACAAAATCACTCCAACGTTTTTTAAGAATGTGCTTCACCTTTAAAATAATGAAGAGGTCATGCAAACCTTCGAAATTCATCATTGCTTGACCTCTGGACAACAAATGATAAACAAAAGAAACTAAACTAACTTTATTTTCTTCTCTTGCAAGATTTTGGAAACAACTAGATCAAGAACAAAAGGGCACTTAGAGATGGTGTAAATTTATTCATTACATGCATGCTTATAAGCACACTTGAAAAAAAAACCTGACCTTGACTTTTGGACTTGCAACCTTGGCTTTGCAATGATTTGTGTGTTTAAGTAAGTTATTAAGTTTAGGGACCAAAAGCTTGGGCTTACCTTCCACTTTCGAACAAATTGTACATCATACCTGGTACACATTACTTTTAGATATATTACAGACTCTACCCAAGGAAGTTGCATGGTCCATTTATCCTGGAAATGCCTCACACTTTCATGATCATGCTTCTTTATCTTTACTTATGGGATTGGATTCAAATTTAGAGGCTTTTCAAGCTCTTCTAAAGGTGTAATGTTAGCTTCAAAAGCAAAGGCTAATTCACGATCAACTGAACAAGCTAAGGGATTGGGAAGATGAACCTAAACCTATTTTTTTTTGGGATTGACAAAGGAGGAGACATCGTAAAAAATCTATAAACAAAAGCTTCACACACAATAAAAAAAATTCACAACCTAAAATAATTAAGAAATTAATGAAAATAATGCCACTAACTAAATGCACCTAAGCCAAAATTTAAGCAAGAGCAACGTACTCAAACATCTCGACTTGTAAAGTTGAGAGGTAGGTTGTTGCCTGCATGCAAACCATCATCAATGTTGTTGTTTGATCGTTGTACTCATCTTCCGCCTCACCATTTCCTCTAGCATGAGCTCTTGGAATCAATGTACCACCAAAAATGAAAGTTAATTCCTAAACCCAAAACCATCAAAGCTCCATCTTGAGAGTTGATTCTCTTGGTTCTTAGAGTAAGCTACAAAACTAAAATCCTAAAATTTCCTTCATATAAACAAGATATTACAAAGTGACAATCTTTGATTCTACAAATGTACAATGTACATGTTCCAAAGCCATAAATATTTGTGGCTACATAAATATTACTAGTGTGGCTACTTGTAAAAATGGAGTGTAGGTTTGGCTATTGCTCAAGAGAAAAGGGAGTGGGGGTGCTAATCATTCATGAAAAAAAGGAGTGCTGATGGCAAAAAGTTGATCGATGATGGGAGTAGGAGTGGCCCTAGCTTTTGGTTTTCTTTTTTCTTTTTTCATGCTTATAGGTAGCTCGTCCAAAAACCAAGTAGCCCATTTGGTGATTTTTAGTTGCAAAAAAAACGTTGCACTTGACTTTCTTAAACAAGAATTGAAATTCATATTAACACCAAATTTGGTCAAATCTAAGTTTTATCTTGTCTTTCTTTTCTTGATTACTTTCAACCAATCCTTGTTGAAGACAATAAAATATAATTTTTGTTGCTATGTGTACTACAACTATAAATATTTTCAAACCTCATGCATCTAATCTTGAATTCCAACATTTTATATCCATATTTAATAAAATTTAATTAATTTGTGGTCAACAATGTTTAGAGGCTAAATGAAGGGTTGGGAGATGAAAGAAGCCCCTAAAAGGATTCGCTTTATGAATATCTCTATTGGCTAAGCCATATTAAATGACATTTACACCTATGGAAGCTCAACAAAACTTGAACTGCTACATATTAACATGTTATTTATTAGTTTGTAAAAATCTAGTCAAGACTACTTAAACTATCAAAATTTTAATTGATTTATACAAAAACCATAAATGTCCTAAAAGATCATGTGTCAACTATAGATTATGTGGCAAGGAAATTTACAATTTGGTATGCCAAATGGTTGTGTTAATTATGAACCAACAATGATAAAGGGAATTTTACAATGTTTTTTGGATCTACAGGGGGTAAAGTAACTATGCAAATTACAAAAACTTAATTCGAGTGTCAAATTTGGACCTAGCATTTGCTTGTCCATAATACCATTGAACTTGATAATACAAACCCAATTATATGTGTGTATGTGTGTGTGTGACAATTTTTATTTAATAATCGTTGGCTAAGTCTACATGTAAAAAATAATGCCTCCCAAGTCCCAACTTTTAACAATTCATGGAGTTCACATAATGTAAAATTCACTTGCTACTTGGGCTCCAAATCTCTCATAGCCAAGGCCCATAGTCAAAGTATATTATTGTGTGACAATTTTTCTTTTATTTTTCCCATATCATATTTTTTGATGTTTGATCATCTTTGTCACCGAAAATTATGTGATGTTTAAAAATGGGAATTGGAAAAAGACAAAATGAAATCTTTCATTGTCAAATGTTTAATGAATTTAAGGTGGCAACATCATTTCTCTTCAAAGAAATCCTTGATACACATACATTGAAGGCATGCCATAATGGCTTCCAAGGTTTGTTTATACCAATGTTGACTAGATATCCATAAATATTCGGATATCAATCCACATAATGACCAAGTAAACCATTTTCAAATTTCAATATCCATTGCATTGTTCAACTACCAGATGCCATCCTACTATGTCATTCACATGGGTTTAAATTGAAATAGATATATAGCCATTAGGATTGAGAAAATTTTGGATATGTATTTCATTTATGGTTTAAGGTTTAGGAAGAATGTAAAACCAATAACCCATATCACTCTCATGTTTTTTCATGGAGACTCCTTTCATGATCTTTGATTCGAGCTCCATGATCATTACTCTTTGATTTTGTTTCAAACTCTTCAACCCAAGTGTTTTGCTATAAGTTGTTGACTCTTTAACTCAAACTTTGATTCAAATAAGTTCAATCTCTTTGTTTTTTGCTTTAATTCTTTAAGTGCCTTCACAAACAAAAGTTGCGATGCATCATTTGTAAATATGAATAAACAATTGGTAATGTTTTGATGCAAAAATCTAAATTTGATAAAGTACAATAAAGTGATTAATTACAACAAAAAAAGTTCTTATGAAAACTCACGTGGAATGTGCACACACACCCTAAGTTGTTTGGTTATAGGAATAGCTCCATGGGAAAGTGGTAGAACTTTATCATGAACAATAATTTAGTGAAGAAAAGGGAGGATGATTTCACTATGCAATCATTGTATTTTTTGGTGCGACAAGCTTTTATAAATGAATGTGATGAGGCACAACATATGTTCTTTGAACATTTGATGTTTTACATTTGCAAGGTTTACAAGCCCTTCTCCACTTGCAAAAACATTCGGCTTTGGAGGTTAATTTTATGTCAATGTCCTCATGTTTAGTTTCCTTATAAGAAATGCTTTTGACCACAATAAAAAAGATAATGGATTTGCATGTCTTGCTAAATCTTATATTTGTAACAATAGTTTTTACAAGTTTTGCTTTGTGGATGTTTCAAGGTGGTGTGAGTATGTTTACTTTGGTTATCAACTTTCTAAATGGAAATTGAATGCCCATGCAAGCTACTTTTGGGTTGTTTGAAACAAATGAAAATATTGAACTTTCCATGGTTATATAACTAATATATATATTTATTGAAAAAAATTGGTTTGTTTCATCAAGTGATTAAATTTGATGTAAAAGATGAAAGGAATAATTTGACATCTATTGTGATAACTTTGTGTTCCACCATTGATTGTGAAGATTTCAAGATGATAAGGGTCTACAAAAGCACCAACTTTGGGCACATGATGTTTAAAGCATGCTAGCTTGTTACAAATGATGACAAGATTTTTGTTGGGTTAAAAGACATGAGTGTGAAGAATGTTCAAATTGGATTACATTGATTAAAAATATATATTTGAAAGGTAGGAAAGAATGGGAGAGGGCTTGTTGTGATAGTGGGATGCAACATTGAAAATTGAAAACTAGATTGTTAGTAAACTCATTATGTTTGGCAAAACTTTAGGGTTTTAAAAGGTCATAATTTGAAGGTAGGAAATTGTTATTCTCTAAGAAAGAATATTTAAGACCCAAGTGCAAGATATTATAAAGGCCATCACATTTCACTTGAACCTTGTATGTATAAGTGTGTGGTGAATCAATAAAGGGGTCCTTGGTTGTTGTCAAATGCCTTGATGACAACAATTACACTCATAATGATCATGGAAGTTGAGATAGTGTGATTTTCTAACAAGCTTGAAACTTTTGACCCACTTGAGGTTGAGATCTTCATTTTGCACAAAAATATGTGGTAGGAGGTTATAAAAGTGATCAAACCATTTTTGGATTTTTTGAAATCTTTTGATCCATAGTAGGTTCACAACATACAAATGTGATCATGTTGGATTCACATTTCAAGTCTTTGCAAAACTATGTGAGATTTTGGAATGCAATTTGGTTGGGCTTTGAATATAATGCAATCTAATTGTCGTTATTTTTTCTAATGGTCTATTTTGTTAGTTGAACCCTATTACTAGTAGATGTACAACATAGGTAATGTCCCAAAGGAGAATCTTGAAGAAAATATGTTTGGTATTAGAGCTTCAATTGAAGAGTCTTCTTGTGCATTCGTTATTGGAGAGCCATATTTGTTCAAAAGGTCTTTTGCTTTCTATGTGCATGTGTAGATCCCCTTGTTTGGTGGTGCATGCATAAAGACTAGTTTCCAAATGTTGTTTTCCTTGCCAAACATATTTTCAAAATCCTAAGTTCATGAATGGAAACTAAATGATTGTTTAATCTTGCTAGGGTGTTGATAACTTTCAAACATTATTGCTTACAATTGAAAAGTATGGATTGAATTTCATAGTGGTTAAAAATTACCCTATAATTTGCACATGAATTGCAAGTCAATTTAAATTTGAAAGGTTGAATGACAATTGAAGATTATTTGGTTGAAGGATTGATTCAATAAAAGAAACTGATTTGTTTTTACAATTGTAAGAATTGATGGTGATTAAGTTGTGTGGGGTTGGGGTGGGCCCACGGGTGATGTGGTTGGGACATGCAATTTGAGCTACATTTGGATAGAGTTTTTCAAATAACTAAGGTTCAATACTTCATAAATTATTTCATTTCAAATTGTGTTCATATTTTTTTGGTTTTGTATGTTAAGTTATATTCTTGCACCAAAAAATTGTAAATGGTTCCAAGATTTTAAAAAATTGTATGCATAATTTTTATATATATCCCTAGAGTCCCACAAATTGAAAATTACTTATCCATAACCACTCCACATGAGGAAAAGAAATTGGATGTGTAATCATCTTATACAATAAATTAGAATTTCTTTTGCGTACATTTTTTTCCTTGTATGAAGAAAAGAACATGCTTTGTTGGTATCTAGAGGTTAAGGCTAAAACTTAATAACATGACAATATACTAATATATGTGATGTCCTACTTTTCAAATTGCAAAAATGGCACAACAAGTCTTTGATGACAAAACGGTTGTTAAGTGTTCCACTAGATGATTTTGTTTTGAGTTTACATAATGAAAAGGTCCCTTCCTTGCGGATACAAAATTGACAGCTTCTCAAGCCTTGGTTGGATTGGTACAAGTGGCATACTTGCATGAGCCATCATGTCTAATACACAACCGGAAAAAGTTTTGTAGCAATTTGTAAAATAATTCTTTATATCAAGAAGCTTCTTCAAAAATGTATTCACATAACGATATTCTTATTTAAATGTTATATAGTCTATGAACATCAACCATACATTGTTTGGTGGCTAGGACTCATGTGATCCTTGAAAGTGGTTATGAACAATTTTGCCATGTGTCATCTTGGATGTTGTTTACCACAACACAACGAATACAGTTTAATGGGGTTATTGGATAAACCAAATATTTCAAGTTGAAGTTGGATGAATATTAATCAACAAGCAATTGATCACATAATTGTTTTGTCTTTTATTGCAAATTCAAACATATTTATCAAAGATGATGGAACTATTTAACAAAATTATGTTTATGAAATCTCTGAAAAGGCTTGTCTGTTGTTAACCCTTAGTAGCCTAGCCCTTTCTACACCCATTTTGCCTTATCTTGTAGTGTTAGTTAGAAATATGACCTAATGCACTCATCCATGATTGGGATTATAAGACTAGATGTTGGATCCAAAATCTGCACAATTAAGAATCTTTGTTAGAAAATTTAACCAAAATAAAATATGATGATGAAATGGGAAAACTAGATTGACATCATGTGAAACCAAGCAAGTGCTACTGAAGGGTGGATTTGAATTTTTGGTAGTAGATGGGCTTGATGATGTCTCCCATCCATGCAACCCAATATGGCTCTCACAATGATCAAGTTAGTTACTCATTTAAAAAAAGAATTAAACCAAAATGCAATTTGTCAAGTAAGAGTGAAACCTTGCAATTTTTGGAATGTGAGTATGACAAACCCTAACAAACAACACAAGTTACATACCACAACCGTGTTTGTTAACATGAGGAGAAAAATCTATGAGTACCATTAAAAAGTGTGTAAAAACTCCAAATTCTTGTTAAAAATGAATTGTAATTTGCATGTCTTCTACATGCAACATGTAAGTACTAGTTCACTAATGCAATTCTTTGAAACAATTCAAGACTCTGATCTCAACAATCTCATAGGCCACAATTTTTTTCTTTGCACCTAGGGACAAGCCTATCATGCTATTACAACTTTCAGGTGCTAGTTTACTTAAGTTACCTCCTCAAAACCATTCAAGACTCAAATTCTAACAATGTGATTGGCCATATGGGGGTTTTTTTTTCCCATCCCTAGGCACAAGGCTACCTATTCCACATACCCACAATATATTTGTGTATGTTTTCTACACAGATCCAATAATCCTTTTCTATTTACATACAAGTTTAAAAACTGGCAACAACTTCAAAGGGAAGCCAAGTTACAAATCCTTGCTCACAAATGAGTTTCCAAAGCTAGCCCCCCAACTACCCAATTGCAATCCTCACAACCCGGATTGTTGCAGTCTTAAATACGGGTAGCTTGGTTCACCAATTGGAAGCCTCGACTGACATCCAAATGGAAATGTCTCGTCAACATACAATTTGATAGCTCTTAGAAAAACCCCATTCAAACAAAACTAAATAAAATGAAAAAATTACATTCGAATCTCATCCTCCAAATGCATTTAAAATTGTGGCAAAAAGTAAATTTGGCTTATCCAGGGTATTCAAGGGTTAATGTTGCTTCTTTTGACAAGTTCCTTAATCACATGTAATCAAATTGTGAGCCATAAATTGGTCTATTCCAATGAAAATTAAGTTTCATATTATTAACAGACATTAACCAAGATAATTGGATTGTTTTTTTGACATGTAATATTTGAGCACATCCATGTTGAAGCATAATACTCACAAACAACCACGTCAAAGCAATTGAATATGACAATGGAATAGAATGTGAAAGAATCTGACATTTGTAAAAGTGTGAACTAGAAAAGTTCTCAAAAATGAAGATAAGTGGTTCATATATTTTGATGATGTGAATTGTGGTACTGAAAATTAGGATAGAATTTGAGAGAATTTGAGACTCTAAAACAATTCTCAAATTCTCTCACATTCTACCCTTAAACCCTTTAAAAATTCAGATAAACATTTTTCCTGTATCTCAACATTGATTCGAATTAGTCTTTTCAATGAACTTCTTACAGAAGATCCACACACACCCACTATGTGCACTTCTACCAATATCTATCACATCCAAAACCAGTGTGCAAGTTATTTCCCCAATCCATAAACATGAAATCCTGCACAACATAAAGTGAAAATTGATTGATCAAATGCCGCCTCCAAGACAATGTGCAAACTATTTTCTCAACCCATAAACATGAAATCCTGGGCACTGTGAAGTGAAAATCAATTAATTGCCACTACATGTCTCAATCATTCTGACCAGGCAATGAAAGCCAATCATAGTTCTTTGCTAGCCCTTCTGGACAACACTGTATCATGTGCATATTTACAGATTTAAATTCAGTTTCACTACTTAAAGCTTGAACTTTATCCAAATAACTATTTACAGGCCATTATACTGCTGCTGGCAGAGCTACTCTTAGACACTCTAATGTCCAATCTCTCCTTCCCAGAATCTGCTGGTACCACATGCAGTAGACTTCAAAAAGAAAGTTTAATGCAATGTTTCAAATACACCATAGACTGTACAGTGATGGAATCCACTTCTCTCAGCTCTAGTCCCAGTGTGTCCAACCTGTGCGCCAAATAACACGGAGCCAAGTCGCTTATATTTAACAAGCTCAAGTTAAATTGCAGACAAGACTTAAAATATAAGTGACTCTTTTCTGTGACAAACCTGAACTACAAAGTAATTTCTTTTACTGATGACTACACAAGAAGTTATTTTGGCAAACAAAGATGGAACCTGGCATACATAATTGTCTACATTCCCAAGGAAAGTCTGCCTGGAGATACATGTCCTGCATCTGTGACCAACAAGAAAATGTACAACTCACTGAAATAAATCTTATCCTAATCACTTTCTCCTCTCTGACTCTCAAATGCCACAGAAGCCAGAGGAAGATGCAACAATGGTGTTAAGTGTGTCACTTCTTCCACATACCAATTGGTGCAGGGATGAGCTTTGGTCGAGTTTCCAACACGTTTGTCCCACTAACAATCTAACATGCTACCCCAGTAGCCCAGAAGCCACTGCCAAAATTTGGCGATCTGCGAGGATGACTTAACTCAAATCAAAACCAGCCCCCGCAGTAATAGCATACAAGAGTTTTTCATGGATGATCTCCTTGCTGCACATCACACTCACAAAAAATCTTGAGCAGGTGATATTTCACAAAGTATACAATACTGTAAAGTTTTGCACATGGGACTTGCATCCTAACTCTTCTCTATCACAGCACCCCACCCAAGAAGTGTGAGATGAAAGCTCAGCTGAGATAACTTGCATACCTTCTGTAGGGAGGAAGCTTAAGAAGGTTCATGCAGGTTGCAGATGTTGGCAGGCGATCCAGAGTTTCTTCTGAAGCATCATCTGGAGCAGCTCTGCAACCACAAACCATGTTAGATCCAGCAAGTCAATTGGGTCTTCATTTAAATCCAGCCAGTTATACTACATATCTGCATTATTCCTTCACCTGTATGATCAGTCACCTAATCATTCATATCTGGCAAGGATGCCTCCAACTAAGTTGCTACTATAGCCTTACTTTAAGTGCATAAGTCACCCACTTGTACCTTTGTATACAAAATTGGGGTTCAAGGTATTTGAACCCAAGTAATGGTCCTCGAGAGCATCCTGTAACAAACCTGCAAACAGCCCCGCAGGACATCCAATGTCCAGTTTAGAACTTTTCCTTGTAGATTCAAAACAGGAAACAACACAGTGAACTTTAGATAACTACACAGCAAGCAATGTAAAACAAATGAAACAGATGTCATTCGCAAAATCATCCTAACTCTTATGCACAGATTTAAGTCTCTGTGCACACTCACTTGAGAAACTTCCGTTGCAAATCTGAGTCCAATGTCTGCACCACCTCCCAGAACATTTCAATGACAGGGTGTTTCTGCACACCCCAAACATGTCAAGTTCGGAACAATTTGGTGCCAATGGATGGCACTTGTTTGCAACTAGCAGCACAATGAATTTTCCACCTCCTCATAAAAATTGTTTACTGGGACATGTACAAGGGGACATATCTATGAATTGCAGAAAAATTTGACAATAACATTTGGAGGTAACTATTGTGTCAGTGCCAGCAAAACCCAAAACAAATACAAGAATCAATATGTTATATCTACTAAGACATCAGACACACCGGTAACAATAATGAGCTGATGGATTGACAGAATAGAACTGAAGGACAGAATGTGATACCGCATCATAACCACCAGCATAGTGTACGTTGTTTTGTAGATCATTCACATCCATTCCTTCTTGTGAGCCTGATATAAGTATCTAGTCAAAGGAGCAGCCTGATGTTACATTCTGTCATTTGCACATCCTCTGCACCTGACATAAATCATGTACACTTTGTGCTAGCTCAAAGAAATCCTACAGTGACATACTAGCTGATAACATAGATATGCTGAGCTGCATATATGTAAGCTGAGGGTCTAGGTAAGTGTACCTGTAGTTCTTGCTCATTGAACATTCCAATCCATTCTGGCTTGATAAGTTGTTGAAACCCATGAAGAAAGTGCTCACTCTGTTCCCGAATCTGCATCAGTCAACACATTACTCTAGGATCTCAAAATAACCTAGATAACTTTCATAAGAATAGAGAAATCTCCATTCTCACAATGAAGAAGAAACAGCAAGGCTAACACTTCCTCAGGAAGCCACAGAAAGAACCAAACAAGGGGAGACAAAAAACAAAACAACCCATCAAAATCAACCTAGACAAGGTACTTGGTTACAATTGATGAGACAGTGTGTCCCACTTGAGCAATCACTCTTACAAATTAAACATATATCTGCAGACATATTGAATGTCTCCATACAATTAGAATTGTGAGATGAGCTGACAATGAGGCTGTAGAGGTTTCAGATCCAACCACATCTCAATGAACAGGAAAAAGAGGAGACCCAACCATTAAAAAGAGGGAGGAGTTTGAACAATGGCAAGTCACACGCATGTTCAATGACTTCAATAGCAACATGTATGGTAGTGACCAGCTATCATAAGATCCCTGCTGGCTTCATCAGCTCCCAGCATTGGGTGGAAGTCAATGTTACACATTGACCAATGTACAGAATTTTCTGTCACAAGATCAGCAGTAACTGGAAGAGTTGGCTACATAATGCTGACTAGCTCAACAAACTAAATAAGAGAAGTGACGACCAAGGAAACCAAGAAGAAAGGCCCAAAAAAAGCCTGAACAAGGAAAGAGAGAGAAGAGAGAAATAACAGAGTACTTTGAGAGCATGATCCTTTGAGGAAAAAGCGGGCTTTGAAAAGCTCCCAACTCAGGATTAAGAAGCCTTCAAATACCATTTGAAGATTCAGAAGGTTGAAATACCAAACAGAAATCCTTCTTGATAAGCAAACTTCTTGTTTCTTTTAATAGATCATTTAAAGAGTAACCTTCTCTTCAAAAGACTATTTAAGCTTGCCATTGAAGCTACAAAGTTAAATTTTTGAGCCACAAAGCCTTAGGAACCTGTAAAACTGATAACTTCTCCAAATTTAGCAGAATCAAGATAAATTGAATACACATTAGGCATGTGAATCTTGTTAACTGCTAACTCCAACTGGAAACTCCAATTCAAATCTGTAAGCTTCATTGAAGACCTGCTAGAGAGAGACCATTTCAATCACCCAAAGAACTAGAGAGTGTGAAAGGAGGCAAATAGCTACCTGACTATTGAGACGATGATGGGCAACCTTGTAAATGTAGTTGATAACATTTGAGTTGGTGACTTGAATGTCTCTCCCTCCTTCAACCAGCTCAATTTCATTTTGCTCTCCATACTCATTATTCACGACTACAAAGTAGACTGATAGATCTGCCAAATCTCCTTTGTAGTTCTGCAAGTTTGCACTTTCTGCATCAGTAACAGCTTGCAGGATTGGAGATTGTAAAACATCCTTATCATCTAAAACAATTTCTATCTTAGCCACCATCTGTCCTGCATCTCATTTTGCTGGAAGAGGAAAAAAATGGAAGGGAAAGCTTCCACCTTGAGAATGAGAAGGCTTCGGTAAAGCTCTGGGTCCAATGACGGCAAGTCATGGAGATAGTTATGCCTAGAAGACAAAACCCAAGGTCCAGTCAACCAAGTCTATAAATTCACTAACACTTTTGAGACACCAGAATACCACGACAAGTTCCATTATAATATACAAGTATTAAGGCAAGCAAAGACTTTTGAGCAGTGTTTGTTGGGTCGTGGCAACATGCAGCAGAGAATAATCAAGGGAGGCAATGCCTACTTCTTCCGTAACTTGCTCAAAAAGAAAGTGGCAAATGGTATATCCACCAGAATTCCTTCAAACATAGCCTACACACACCATGAAAGCCATCTTTCAGCTCCAGTAGAACCCTTTAACAGACTTGAGAAACAGATAGATAATTTCTTCCTTCACTCCCAACTTCAATGTTCGTGGTTTTCTCAGCTGCAGCATTGTAGCTCTGATCATCAAGCCAGATGATACAAGACGACAGGAGGATATTGGTTTCAATGGATGGATGTGCTGAGTACCTTGCCAAGGATTTTGCCTAGAAATTCGAAGTAGTGGAGATGATCATCATGTACCATATCTGAAGCTGGATTAGGATACAGCAGGTGATCAGCTGTTTCCTGAAAGAAAGATGCTGTGTATCAGCAAGTGTAGGAAATGATTAAAGAAAACCACACCAACACCATAGAATACTACATGACCAAAATCAAAAGTGCTAGGAGAACTCACCCCCTAACACATCTGGTTCAATTGGACTAGGTAAATGCATTTGTCATTCATCATTTCTAGGATGTCAAGCGATAGATTCTGGAGAACAGAAGGTGACAGGATTTTGTACCTTAAACAGACCATACTGTATAGCAAAGGCAACCTTTGTAACATTCTCCATGAAATCTTTGAAGATGCCACCTCCATCAACACCTGCTTCCTCTACTCCCAGCTCGTTGACAAATGTAACCCGAATCTGACAAAAGATAACATAAAACAACTGTTGTTTCAAACACAATAACTACAGCTCAGGGTGATGCTGTCAATTATGGAGCCAGTTTCACAGCTTCATCATGTCTTAATTGTAATGGGTCCAAGAGCAAGGCAGATGGACATGACAAACTCATACTAAGCAGCCAAGAAGCAGATAATATTGAGCAGGAATTACCGTGCCCTTTAGGACCTCTTCAGGAAGATTATTGAGCAGGGCAAAAGCATCTTCTATGATTCGATCTCTTCGAATCTTTATGCGATGCCTACCCAGATGGCTGTGTGAGCTGCTCTGCTGCCTTGCAGCTGCCAACTGCGACTGAAATACATAAAAGCAGCAGGAATAAGAACATTTATGATGCAAGTGGAACTGTGCATGTCACAATTGACGCAAAAAAACAGTCTACTGCTGTCTGTGGGTTCACTTTCTCCAGCACATTCAAGCCACAGAATGCATCACAGGTATGAGTGCTTGACAAGTTGCTAATATTTGTTGCACTGAGTAAGATCAGCAAACCCAAACAAATAGCATAAGTCAGCAAGAACCTTACTGTATATATGCGCACTCTGTCTGTAAACGGGACAAGGAAAGGAGCTTGAAGGAGTAACTCACGTGCCCTTGTGTGCTCCCCTTCTGCCTGCAATAAGGTATAAAAGGGGAAAGGGATGACAACAGAAAAATAATGATGCAGCCATCCACAGAATACTTCCATCACACAGAAAACAAAAGCTGTGTCACTGATTTCCGAACACTACACAATCCAGCAACTCGTGTGAGTGCAAAACTACCAGGGTGAGATTGGCAACGCACTGTAATTACAACCATTTGCCTGAAACAAGAAACGACAACCTACAAACACGAAGTCAGATATCAAAACTGATGCAAAATACTAACCTGGGCAAAAAAATTCTCATCCACAGTTTCTCGTGCATGAAATAGGTGGGGTGCTGTGAACTGCCGCCTGCTATTGCGGTCATGCAACTGGAAACACAACAATAGAGGCATATTAGCTGAATTAGCTATACCTTAAATTGTGCATGGAGCTACAATGAGCCATTATTCCTGGTCATTATTAACTCAGAGACAACATTCACAGCAGGATAAAATATTGAGACACATCTGGGATTGCAACAAAGGAGTGCATGGGAAGAAAACAAACATGAAGGGCTTAAAATTTACCAGACTAAGCAAGAAACAATGGATGGTGCTAAGATTTGCAAACAGCAGTAATGCACATGATTGAGGAGCACTAATGTCAACATTGCAAAACCAAGTTACATTATAACAGAGTACACACCTCAGCTAAAACACGGGATGCCACACTGCTGATACGCTGTCTAAATGACAGGGAGGAGAAAATCCGGGGAGGAGTTGTGACATGTTTCTGTACAGGGCCTGTTGGCCCCTTGGAACTCAAGACCCAAAGTAGTTGCCATAGGGCCTGCACATACACACATCCACGATGCATTACTCTCTTCCCACAACAGACACCATAGTCAGATGGAGTTTCAATAGTCCCAGCCATCATGCTTGCTTGAGCACATTCTTGCCACCCATGAGACACAAGGGATTGACACAGGGAATTGTAATGCAAATACTGCAATTCAATGGTGCATGGGAGAGTGATAAAAACACTTTGGCTGAAAATTCCTAAAAAATCTGGCAAAGAAGAGCACATGGTTCCCATGTTCAAAATCACACACCTCTTTCACAATAGTCACCAACAGCACAATATCATCAAGAGGGATTGGTCGCTGTAGCTCATAGAACTCCTCATTGTCAATGCTCAACAGCAAAACCCTAGCATTCACACATACCACCAAAACCCAGCCCTCATTCAATGCCAGGAATGGCTCACTGAAGCTCGGTACCAGATCCCATAATTAAAGCCACTTATGTGAGATCATTAGCTCTATTGAAGTTGTCCATCACTGAGATCTAAAACTGGATTATTGGGTACTACCAATTTGACCCTGTGTTGAAGTTTGGAGTGACCTGCAAAAGGCATTGACCCTCACAATATAAACTCCTAAATTTTTGGCTTTGGAACTCACAGAAGTAGGCAGCAGGTGTTATGAATTTTCAAAATTGGGAATATCACCACAAGGGTAGGCCTTGATCTCACCTATATACTGGGCAGAAGACAGAGAGGGGTAGCATCCATCCAAGTGACTCTCCTGATAGCTGTGTCTCAGTTGTGCTTCTTCCCACAAGCTCCATGGCAGGCCAACTATTGAACTTGTGACATTGCTTCATATACGGCCAGAGGTGAGGTACAAGCTGGGCAGTGTAAGCCAAGCCTGTGATGACAACATTCATTGGCAGTACTGCAAAAAGCGAATACAGGAAAGCACAAATTGCACCAACAGCTACTGCTTCAGCATCTGAAGGGGGCCCCACTGCCACTGTCTCAGGCAATGTAAGCCTTACCTGTAAACCAAAGATCAAAAGGGCTCAGTCTCAATCTCCAAGATTTGTTAACCCTCTGCTTCCAACCCTGTGTCTCACATTCAAGTGCGTTCTATGTGTAGGAACATGCATACAGCTTGAGATAAACCTACATTTCCTAGAACTTTTTACCAATGTCTGTTCTTGTCTGCATCCAATTCATAAGACTGATGATCTCTCTTTGTGAGCTCCTGTCACTTGGGGAAGTCTATCAGGAGTAAGGAACTACAATTGCTCAGCTTGAATTTCCTTCAATGGTATGCAGGAATTGCAAAAAGAGGAGAAAACCACCAAAAACCAAAGAAAGCACACATTCATCATACCGACCTCATGGGTACAGCTTCATACATTAAGGGTTCAAGCTTACCAGATGCTTCAACAAGTCATAATCTCCAGCACGGTGTAGCTGTTGCTCAAGTGCTGGCTCTGGAACTGTTGTCTTTCCAATCCCATCAATATCCATCTCATCTTCAATATCTAAGAAAGTGAACCCACAGTCAGGTGTCAGATGCATAGAATCAAAGTCAACAGTCTCCATAATAATTCCATACCTCAAACTCAGTTTCCTCCAACATCCCCTTGGCCTGGGAGAAATGTGAAGGAACAGACAATATGCAACGTACCATCCTCAGCTCTTGTGGATATAAAAAAGTGGGCTGGAAGTTCCTCTATCAAGTATCTGGCAACCACTGCAAAATCTGTGCCCTGAAACCATTTCGAAAACCAAATATTATGCCATAACCTAACTTTCCACTCAAGGATCCCCCAGTACAACACAACATGTGAAGCATTCCATAAATTTTATTTTTTAAAAATAAAAATAAAAAATAAAATAAATAAAAAACAAATCAAGCCAAGAAGAAAATGGCATAAAATGATGTCTCTCCACAAAATGAACCAACATAGGAGTGCCACACACAACACAAATCACAACTGAGTTCTAAGTCAGGATGAAGAGCAATAGGATTTTACCAACTTTATGCTACTGTCTGACCGGGAGACAGCAGGTTCAGCAGCATCTACAAGGTTACCAAGCAGGCAAACCCTGGATGGAAAGCCTGGTGTTGTATCTGGAGGCAGAAGGGTTATGAACTCCTGTAAATATGATGCAATTTGGTGGATAGAGTGCGCCCACAGGCCCTCATTCACACACACCTGACAGACTCACAGTATTAATTCCCACAACAGAAACATGTGCATGTTGTAGAGAATATTGGTGGAAAAGGGGTAACCAAGCCCCATAATCACGAATTGCCTCTGGTGAAGGTTTGTAGTATTGCATTCCTGTTGTGATCTTTGCAGAAAAATGAAGGAGTTCCAGATTTCATCATAAAATTGCTGAATCATAGCAAATGTGTGACCATGTGATGAGCTCCAGAAATACAATTACCTGCTTTAGATATGGAAAGCATTGCCATAACAGTGGAATTGATAGCAACTGAGAAGCAAAACCCCATTGGACTGGTAAACTGATCCCTGCTTGCAGTCTTTGAAGGTATCTTTTGGCCAGGCAACACACTGCATGCTCCAAGCAGCTTTTCACTCCAACTGTATTTCCTCTATCTAGAGGTTGCTGTCCACAACAAGACAGCAGATGAACTGCACAGTGAGTTGCCATTAAGAAGGCATGTCATCCCATTATTCAAGCTTCTATAGGAGGAAAGTGGAAGCAGAAATACCACTTCAAGAAGGATGCCACGAAGGAGGTGGAACAACTTGTTTTGAAGGAGGTGGTCCATAACAGTGCCTGCCCAGGGAGAGCCATCCCCTGTCAAGGTCAAGAGTGTTTCCAACAGAAGAATAGCTGAATCATCTGCTGCCACTGGTGTATGTACAGGTCTCAAGAGCTCCACTTTCATTGTCGTACTACACACCCCACGCAATTAGGTTGGAACCAAATCAGTTCTGATAAGAACAAGGCTAGAAAGCATGAAGAATCTCAAATTAAAGACCCACTAAACACATGGGTGACCACTAAGAACTGGAGCTCTGAGTGAGAGAACAACTCACTTCTGACAGCTGCAACGACTAGTAAGGACATTTGATTCAACATGAACAGGTCCTTCTCACAGCAACCTTCCAGCATCCTGATTGTGTTGAGAGCATACATGAACACTTGTAAAACATGAACCACTGATATTGTCACCATTGAAATTGCCTTCATTTAGACTTCACACGCAAGGACTTCCTCAACTAACTCACCGGTTATTGTACAGAGCATTGATACACAAGTATGCAAAATTCTTATGCCTGTGCTCTGCTACACCCCAGTCTGGATTTCCATCTACTGTGAAAAGGTCCCATATAGTACCTGCACACACACACACACTTTTCAGGAATAAAGACCATCACAAATAAGATGCAAGCAGTACAAAGATGGGATCAACACTAAACAAGAGACAAGCTCATTCATAAGATCCCCCCAACAGCCATTGTCCATGAATTGGGAAGGCAACCAGATGATACCACATCACAAAGCCAAAAAAATGACAGTATGATCAGACTGCCTTGTTAAACACTCCTTTCCAATAGTGCAGAGACAGAGCTCACTTTTTGACCTAAGACGTTGAAGAAGACGACAAGCTCCAACAAGGCGATGAATATCCCCAGTATTATTTGCATCAAAAAAGAAGAAGAGCTGAGGGAGATACTTGGAAGCTGGATAGAATGCCTCTCTGCACCCATTCTCAGCAAAAGATGCAATAACACCACCTGCATTATGATTTTGTCCACAAGTACCTCTTTCTAAATTTTTGACCCCTCAATCAAGAGACTGGCTCAGTTAAGTATGATCAGATGAAAATAACTATTCAACTCTAAGGGAATACATTTCAAAAGGTAAAAAAACCCAATTCCACAATCACAACAGACCTGAGTGCACATTATTGGTTTTATTGGCAAATTCAGGGCAAAAAGACACCTCCTTGCCAACCAAAAAAACCTCCTACTGAAATAGGTCTTTGAATTGTCAGCTGTCACTCTCTTTCCATGAGGCACAGTATGGTGTCATAACCTTAATAGAGTGACATACTGGCATGCCTAGGACCTTTGAAAGTGAATAAAGAGCAAGCATGGTACCTATTTGCCCTCTCACCAAACTCGCCATATACCGAACAAAACTCACTTCGGAAAATTGGTCGTTCAGCAGCAACAGCCTTTCTTCCCCTCAAGAATTTCTGGAGTTTATGCAAAAGAAAGTATCCCATGTTAACAATGTTGCACAGCAAATCTCAAGGAAGCATTCTCAGCCCTCTCTTCTGCCCTCCTCAGCCATCTACCAGTCTGGCAAGACAAATTGTTGCCATTAGGCTCCTTGAAACTGTGGTGCCATGTCAACATGCCTTCACCCAGTTGCATGAATCCATATCAGGGGCATGAATACAAGGTCAAGGATTCCTGTATTTGACTTTTACAACTGATGAGATCTTACTAGAAACTGCAGTCATCATCCACATCTAGTAACATGCACAGAAGTCAGAGCCCATATTTGATATCTGGATGCCAGCCCTTAGATCCCTGTGCCAAATGATAATTAGGGCTTCCATCTTAGGCATGATGATAAAACCAAGAGAAGAACTGTCCATCAACACACGCCAGCTAATCATCAAGCTTTTGGCTTTCAACATAGAATCTTGAGTTATCTTAGATCTTTGAGACTCCAAGAGAGACAGAAAAGAGATAATTCAAAGCTTCTCAAAGTTTCCATATGTCAATGAGTGTGTTTCCAGGGACCCAAAACTTGGGAAATTTCCCCAACAGTGATTGAATGAATGAGACTTTGAAGCCACTGCATCATCATCCAAGGATAAAGATAAACTTGTCAATAAACAGGCCAAATTGTGCAACTGAGTTTGTAGAACCATGTTACACAGTGTGGAAGCCTTGCATGACTTTCTAAAGGCAAATTGCATATAGAGGTTGATGGACAGTCTAGGGAGAAAAAAATGATGAGCCAGATTTTATATGAATGCTATGGCATCCTCCTCTACTATGTAAGCATCCAACTGGGCTACTGTCCAGTTCGAATGGCCACTTTGTCTGGCAACTTGGTACCACTCCCCCCTAATATGATCTTCTTCTGTGTGACAGCAGCTGTTACTCAACAAATTGAGTTGTGCAAAGAAGGCACAGACAGAGACAGGCCAAAGAAAACACTACCAGACCAATGCCCCCCCCCCACCCTAAACACACACAGAAACAAGCAAGCAAGCATAGCATGTCGCTGAGGATAACATCCTACTGCAAGATCACGGTCAAACACACAATTTGCTTGCTGTGCCGGAGCGGCTGAAGTTTGTCACTGAGAGATCGTTGTGATACTTCGCTTGTGAGAGACGAGAAGTAGTAGGGTTCAAGACGATCCAGGAGGCACAGGAAACGTTGGTTGTTGTTACACGCAAAGCCAAAGAGAAGGCCCCGGGGGTTGGCGGGTGAAGGGCAAGGAGGAGGAGCTTCAGCAGCGAAATGGAACAACGGAAAAATCCAGACCTGAATTCGCGTCGCACTTTGCGATTGCACTCGAGACCGATGCCGCTGTTCGCGCTCAAGTTTCGTCTGCTCCAGCAGTTTTTGCCGATCCCTTTCTCTGGTACTCCGTCCGCCGAGATCCACCTTCTTCTTGATTGTCGGATCTCCTGAGAAAAACATGTTTACCGGCGACTCTCACTCTCTCTACCCTCCTCTGTCCCTGTGACTCCTCCTCTTCCCCCGTCTTTTCCCTTCTCCAAACTTCAAATTCCAACACATCCGAAACACATCCTTATCACGTTTCTCCTTGTTTCCATGTCCTTTTTTTTCCCTCTCACTCACTGACTCACTTTCTTTCTTTCTTTCTTTCTTTCTTCCGTTCTCCTTTCGTTCTCCTCAATTCTTCATCTCCATCTCAGGTGTATACAAAATCCAGACTGAGCTTCTTCCAAAAACAAACACAAACACACAAACATACATCCGAGAGAGAGCATGCAACAAGAAAAAGTCTCTCTTCTTATCGCCTCTTAAAGACGGCTATTACCATCACTTTTGCTTTGTTTTGTTGGATACCTTACCTTAACTACCTACCTCCGCAGGTAAAGCGCTACAGAAGAGAGAATCGCAAACACAGCACCGCAAGAGAGAGAGAGAGAGAGAGGGAGAGAGAGAGAGAGAGAGAGGAGAAGAGAGCACTGCTCTTGGAGGAGGAGCAGCAGCAACAGCAGCACCAAACCCTGATCACACAGCAAAGAGCTATGAGCGAAGAGCACCAGCACCAGCAGCACTAGAAGCAGTGAGCCTTGCTTTATAAGGTGCACCAAAAAATGGGCCTTTTTGTGGCAATAGGGACCAATTGAACTTTAAAATAGAATGGAATAATTAATTTAAACTAAATAAAATAAAATAAATAAAACCATCAATCTTGCGCCAGAAGTTGAACCTGGGTTTTTTTTTAAAAATTTTTTTGGGTGATTTAAAAAAAAAGTAATGATCATCTATTTAGCCAAATTTGGTGATATTCCAAACACCAAAGGAGAAAATCTTGAGCACACTTTCACATTCTTAGCAATTGTGGCAATGTTTTTGTGAATTTTTCAATTATTTTTTAATTTCCAAAACCTTGTGCCAGAACCCAGGGTTTCTTTTCTTTTCTTTTTTTTGTTCTTTCTCAAGTTTGCCATCATCCATAAGTCTAATTAGCCAAATTTGGCGATATTCAGAACACGAAACTTGAAAATCTTAAGTCCTCTTTCACATTGTAAGCAATTGTGGCAATTTTTGGTGAATTTTTTAATTAGTTTTTAATTTCCAAAATCATCCATCATCTTGTGCCAGAACCCAGGGGTTCTTTTCTTTTCTTTTTTTGTGTGTTCTTTCTCAAGTGGCCATTAGCCATAAGTATATATCGCCAGATTTGGCGATATTAGAATATGAAATTAGAAAATCTTAAGCTCCCTCTCACATTGTAAGCAAATTGTGGCAATTTTTGGTGGATTTTTTAATTAATTTCTAATTTCAAAAACCATCCATCCTGTGCTAGAACCTAAAGATTTTTTCTTTTTTTCTTTTTTTCCCCAATTTTGTGATGTTTCTCAAGCGGTGATCATCAACAAGTATATTTAGCCAAATATGTCGATATTCAAAATATGAAAGTAGAAAACCTTAAGCACTTTTTCACATTGTAAGCAATTTTTGCAATTTTTGGCGAATTTTTAAATTAGAAAACCATCTATCTTGAGTCAGAACCCAGGGGTTTTTTTTTTCCTCCCAATTTTGTGATACTTTGGGGATCATCTGTAACTGTATTTAACCAGATTTGGCGATATCCAAAATATGAAAATAGAAAATCTTAAGCACCCTTTCACATTGTGGGCAATTGTGGCAAAATTTGGCAAAAAAATTTATTGAATTTTGATTCATTTTTGAAAAAACAAAACCATCCAACTTCTGCCCGAACCCAGGGTTTTTTTGGGGAGTCAATTTTGTGATGTTTCTTGAGTGGCAATCATCTGTAAGTATATTTAGCCAAATTTGGCAATATTCAAAATATGAAAAGTAGAACATCTTAACCTTTCACATTTCAGGCAATTTCAGCAATTTTTTATGACTTTTTAATTAAATTTAAAAACTAGTCATCTTGCACTAGAATGGGGGGTGGGGGTTCTCTCAAGTGGAAATCATCCATAAGTATATTTAGCCATATTTGGCGATATTCAAAATATGAAAGTAGAACATCTCAACCTTTCATATTGCAGGCAATTGCAGCAATTTTTTGTGACTTTTTAATTAAATTTAAAAACTAGCCATCTTGCACTAGAACGTGGGGGGCGGGGGTTTCTTTTTTTCTCAAGTGGCAATCATCCATAAGTGTATTTAGCCATATTTGGTGATATTCAATATATGAAAGTAAAAAAATATTAAGCACTCTTTCATATTGTAAGGCCAATTTTGGCAAAACAATTTCCAAGAAAACACAGAATTTACAACAAAATAGGAATACCTGTTCCAAAATATTTTTCACAAAATGGCGAAAAATTTGCCACCAAAAAAAAAAAAAAACCAACATGAAGATGTAGTTTGCAAGTCTTGTGTAATAGATTAAATAAATCAATAAATGAAAGAAACCTACCTAGTTGCTAACCTCACAAGGTTTTTTTTTTTGGGTTTTGGTGTGGCAATTTTTTGTTTTTCAAAATGGTGAGAAATTTAGTGATTTTTGAGTTTTTTGAGTTGCCCTTTTTTTAAAAGAAAATCAAAATTTTAAAACATCTAAAAACTTGATGGATTCTATATAAAATTTGAACAAACCAACCATGTTCCAAAATGTTTAAGGCCTAGTTCCAAATAGGTACTTAGGCCTGGTTGAAATAAGGGTTCTGGCCCCGAGTTTTGTCTTGGGTGACGTCCAAGACTTGAGGTTTTGGGTCCACCAATATAATCATTCGGGCTGAATAGGGTCAATAGAATATAAAACAGGCCTTACACGCAATTGTGGGGCAGAAATTATTGGTATGTGCAGGGGTGTAATGTAACTAAGGTTACAGAATGGTCAAGCCCGTGCTCATTATGTTGGGTTACGTCACCTAGCTTGCCTGGCATTTTACCCAACATTATGGCCAAGATCATGGTTAAGTGCCTGCCCATTACATTGGGTAACGTGCACCAGCAAGTCTTTTCAGGCAAGATACGCAACACACCCAACATAATGAGGAAGGGCGAGACCATTCCATGATATTAAGTTCTAATGTAGTAAATTCAATGACACGGAAAAATACACACACAAACACACACACACACATATATATCCAATAAACACATTCCAGTTACTATTACGTGTGTTTGATCATCATCAAAAGATTACGTTGTATAATGTGATCAAGAAGATGACATAATCTGTCACCCCAGACCTTGATGTGTGTTAGTAATGAATAAAGCACCCCAAGGCAGGGACATTCTGCAAAGAAGGGATCTAGGACAAGGCCCCAAGGTGGGGGAGCATCCTTGCTGAATAAGGGAAGGGGCATTGTACGGGGTAGTAGCCAAGTCCGGCCTTGTAAGTCCAGCTAGTGGGCCTTACACGTCGTGATGTGGTAGGTGAAGCTCGAGGTCAGGGGCTTTATCAGAATAAGGGGCCCCCCATGAGCTCATATGTTCCAGTAAAGCCCGTGGCCAACTGCTTTCACTACGCTTAAATCAGGGTCTCTGAGTTCAAACCCTGGGTTTGGTCATAAACCGGGTGAGGTTAAAAAGAAAACCTGGAAAAAAATTTTATATATATATATATATAATTTTATTTTTATAGCATTCAAGGGGGTGAAACGCAGAAAAGCATCATTTTGTTGTGGGTGATAAACTGTGTTTCATCCTGTTTTTACCCCCATCTTTCTTTTTTCCTCCCCAGCGCCTCCATTGTGCTACGAATATTTTCACTGCTCCTACCTGTACAGGGGTACCCACTATAAATAGTCTTGAACGTTGTGCGTTAAATGCTAAGTTTCAACATTTCATACTCATATTTAATAAAATTTCCTTACTTTGTGCATACCAACTGAAAGAGGGGTTTGAGGGTGAAAAGAGACCCAAGGTGAGGACAGGGGTGACTTTACAAAAAAGAAACCCCCCTCATAAGTTTCTTTTTGAGAAAACCATTACAAATCTACCTCTAAGTTTTAGAGTTTTCACATGTAACTTACTTTTCGTGCATACAAAACCCCTGCAATCCTATAGTTCAAACTTAGGGACCACATTTCAAAAGTGTGCAAGAAGTTGAAGGATTCAACTATAATTTTTGTTATTAAGTTTCGGTTCAGGAAAATCCAAATTTATCTTTTTCAGCCATTGTTTTAATAAGCGTTTGATACCCATCAAACCAGTGCATAAGTTAGATGGCTGGAAAAGCCAATTTTACTTTAGGTGTCATTTGAACAAGGTGTTGAGTATATTCATTTTAACATATCAGCTGGGTAAGGATAAATATCAATTTCTAAAAACAAGGCTGCCAGGTCAAGATATATAGGGTTTTAAAAATTCCAAACTGAGTAAGGGTATCTAAGCTTTGCAAAAAAATTAATGAGATAAAAGGTAAATGACCAACATTTACCCATTCATGAAGTAAGGACAAATGAAAATATTTACAAAACTATGGCACCTTTCAAAGTGGAGAGAAACGATTACATGTGCAAGTGGCATTGCAAACAAGAACACATGAAATTTCAAACAACCTGTTAAAATTTCAACAAAATAGAATGGAAACTATCAATTGTATTAAGGAAGGCATTCTCATGATGACAAGTATTAAGAAAATCTAAAGCAAGTTCAAGAACATAGGGTAAAAAATTTGTTTAAGACATTAGAGTTATCCGTAAAAGTAACCTTCTCTTCACAGTGACTTTGGGCCTCCTTTCACCCCCTATCCCCTCTTTCAGTGGTATCCGCAAAGTAAAGACATTTTAATAAGCCTCGGTATGAAATGCTGATACTCGGCATTTACTGCACAAGGTTCGAGACTAATTATAGTAGTTGTACAGTTAGGAGCAACAAGACTTTTGATTTTCAAGTGAAAATTAAATTTAAGGTTGATCTTGAGTGTAATTGTTGAATTGAAGCAAATATATGAAGATTTAATTAAGCTTTGAAATCTAGATCTTAAGCATGATTGTTTTTCCTCACAAATGAAAAAGAAGTGCATGAATATAGTTTTTTGCTCAAAATAAATCCAAAGGCAAGCATAATAATGCACATGATGAACAAATTAAAAATGTGGATCTCATATAGAAAATTCAAAATAATAGATTAAATCTCAAAGTTCTCAATGCACATGGAAGCCCAAAAATGGTGAAAGATGGATCGAGGTTTGCTTGTGAAACTAAAGCAGTGTTTTAATGTACATTAGACACAATATTTATAAATGTGTGTATATAGGTAACAAGCAAATTAGATTTGATAATAAGGTTTTGAAGAGATGTGGAGATGAGAAAAAATATGTGCATCTAGCTTTGCAAATGAAATTAGTTTTAAAAATAAATAACCAAAATTTGAATGTATGTGATTGAAGATGCAAATTGAAAAATGTGGATATAATTTTGCAAATGATACTAAGTTTGCATTTTGAAATTTTAAATATGTTCATAATTCTTTTTCAAACCCAAATTCAATTTCATTTGCATTTCAAATAACAAAATTTGATGATTAATTGTACCATTAGCTTCAATTTTTTCAGTTAACAAAAATAGACATGAAATAAAATAAACTATAATGAATATAGATGTGATATTTTCAAACTAAATTCTTGAATGAGGTTTGGAATGTACACAAACACAAATGTAAGAATACAAATCTTGTTTTAGAACTTCAAATGTTTGTGGCTTTTGAATGGGTCAACACACACTTTGGAAGCATGGTCATCCTTTCTTTTTGCTTTGGAATAATAAAGTCCAAGGTTTAATATCTCTTTTTGTGGGGCATATTTTGAAATCCATAAATTTATTGATGGGGTTGAAAGAGCTCATGGATACAAGCAAAATGGAAAAAGTGAATTGAAAGGTCTAAGGAGAAAAACTTTAAGGTAAAAAACTACATAATTCAACATGAAAACACACAAGTTGTTACATTTGTGGAAATTTTTATTTCATGGGTATTCCTTTCTTATATCCCTAAGAGTATATGAATTCAAACATACCTTTGAAAAGCCATTTTGTCTAAAATTGGAGCAAAAATGGTGAAAGGCCAAGGGATTGTTTTGGCTTATAATATCTAGAAAGATAAGTTGTTGGTTTTGGTATTTAAGTATGAATTGTAGGCTTAATCACTCACTTTTTATATTAATCATGTTTATATCAAAACTTGAGTCATATTTATTATGCAAATAATGAGATTACAAGGAGGTCAATCAAGGAGTACTAGAAAACATTTAAAAACCGACAATAGTTCTCAAGTCACTCATTTTGGCTAGGTAGTTTTTATTTTGAAAATGGGTAAATGTGATTCCAATGAAGTATTTTTACCTTTTTTACTATTCCTTTTAACATTGGTTTGTGATTGTTAAAACCTCATGTGAAATCTTCCATTTTTATGATGTCATATTCTAAATGAAAATTTCCAAATAATCTTGTTATTAACCATGGACATGCAAAACATCACAAACATGTCATCAGATAATTAAGCAATAAATAATGCATCATGGAATATTAACAAATCTTGTTATTAACCAATGGACATGCAAAACATCACAAACATGTCATCACATGATTAAACAATAAATAATGCATCATGAATTTATTAATGTAGTTTGGAAAAATATTTGTAATTTTTTTTGTGTTCGATCACTAATGAAATAGTTAAAACTACTTTTTTAATGAACAAAGTATGTAAATTACCTTAAGGGAACAAGTAATGAGCATGGTTTAAATAATTATGAATTATGTTTATAAATTAAAAACTACCTAATTAATCTTTCAAAAATTGAACATACATCATTTGAAATGTTACATTTTTCTAAAATGGTAAACATTCCACATGGTAACCATATTATATTAGTGGTATAAAAATGATTACCTTCCACATAAAATGATCACCATATTGTTATTACAATAAAATGAGTCCATTTATTCCATATTACACATAGTGTGATGAACATCTTATATATTAAATTTATAATGTATGTCTATCTATCTATCCGGGCAGTTTCTAGGCACTGCCCGGACCTTTGTTTTTTTGTTTTTTTTGTTTTGATGGGTTTTTTTTTTTTTTTCAGTTAAACTTCCCGGAACTTTGTTTTTTTTTTTTTTGTTTTTTTGATGGGTTTTGTTTTCTATGTCAGTTAAATTGCCCGGACCTTTGTTTTTGTTTTT
>Ga0116227_10004635_pt1 | contig 29691 bp, 14 predicted proteins | sample S1TSphgellanicum_FD_89693 | JGI IMG/M metagenome (GOLD analysis project Ga0116227, IMG submission 89693) | Host-associated microbial communities from peat moss isolated from Minnesota, USA - S1T2_Fb - Sphagnum magellanicum MG | ecosystem: Host-associated > Plants > Peat moss > Unclassified... | reverse complement strand
CCCCCCCCCCCCCCCCCACCCTATTTTGTGATGTAGCCAAACTAGTGATATCCAGAAGAGGATTTAACCAAATTTGGCTATACACCAAATATGAAAGTAAAAAAATTTAAGAACCCTTTTATATTTTGGCTACATGTTGGAACTTGTTGTAGAAATCTGACATAATTATGGCCAGTTTTTTTATGTGTTGAGAGTTGAAATCATTTTTTTCAGGTGAGGAAAAGAAAGCGAAATTCATCCCCAAAAAAAAAAATGGTGGAGCTAATATTTTTCCTACCAAAATTTTGGTGTAATGGTCCTCTAAACTGGCTATCAAACCAGATATGAAGTAAAAATCTCTAACTAACCTTCTATATTTATGGCTACACAATGAAATCCAAATATAATAAAAATCTGACAAAATTTATTTTTTCTCACTTCTGGCGATTGAGACCAGCTGGATTATATATATATATATATTTTCCCTTTTTTCCTTCCAATTTCATGGTTTCGAAAAATTGGCAGTTTTTTTCCAGAATTTTAGCAATTGTTTTCGAATTGCCACAGTGCGAAACCCCCACCCCCCCAACGCAACCCATTTCGTTTTGAATTTCGTTCTTGGGGGAAATTTCGCCAGTAATAGAAATGCTGATATTGCAGACAGGGTTAATGAAATAACACTGCAGGTTTTTTTTAAAAAAATTATATTTATCTATTTATTTAGCTGAAGTGGCAATCATCCTAAGATTATTTAGCCAGATTTGGCGATAAGAAAATATGTAGCTGAAAAAAAACTCTAGCTTCCTTGTATATATATTTTGGATACCTGCTGGAATTTAGGATAGAATCTGGCGAATTGAATTATTTTCGAAATCTGGCGACTAAAAAACTCAAAAAATACTAAATTTTCGGCATTGGGAAAAACATTTCGCCAAAAAAGAAAAGAAAAGAAACCGTGGCCCACAGGGGTGTGAAAATGGTCGCAGGAAGGAGGTCGGAGTGGGTCAGATCCGGAGCGTCGAACAAGAAGTGGATGAAGCGCTGTAATATGGACGGCTGAAGATGCGTTCGGATAATGAGGAGATCTCCGTGTACCAATGAGCGTCGCGTGGTTTGGTCCTCTTGCACCCGCGTGTGTGCCCGCTACTCTCTACTTTGTCTGCGCAGCGTCAAGTGTTTTTCCTGTTCGCTTGCTTGCTTGCTCGTGGCATTTGTGCTTGTTTGCGCTTGTGTTTGCGGTGTGATCATGGCGAGCTCCGTTGCTGCAGGATGCAAGGTGACTGTCAGCTGCTTGGTACAACCGTCGCTGGAGAAGAGCCGCAGTGGTGCGGACTTGAGACCTGCGTCTGTGAACTCTGTTTTCGGTGTCCGGAATCATGGCGCTAGCAAAGTGTCGTGCTCGCTTGCTGACGACGTGCGCTCCTTGGTTAACAAGGCGTCTGTTGCTGGAAAAGCTGCGGCTGTTGCACTCGCGACAGCTGCTCTCGTTGCTTCCGCTGCACAAGCGGAAGGGACGCCTAAGAGATTGACGTTCGAGGAGATCAATTCGTTAACGTACAATGAAGTCAAGGGGTCGGGAACTGCTAACCAGTGTCCCGCACTGGCTAGTCCTGCTGTAGACGGATTCAAGTTCGCGGCGGGTAACTACCAGATCAAGAAGCTGTGCTTGGAGCCAACGAAGTTCCAAGTCAAGGCGGAGTCGCCATTCAAGTCCGGGGAAAAGGAGTTCCAGGACACGAAGCTCATGACACGCCTGACATACACTCTTGATGAGATTGAAGGACCGTTCACCGTCGGATCTGATGGTTCTGTGAAGTTCAAGGAGGTTGACGGGATCGACTACGCCGCAACCACCGTGCAGCTTCCAGGAGGAGAGAGAGTTCCGTTTCTGTTCACCATCAAGGAGCTTGAGGCGACAGGCAAACCCGAAGCGTTCGGTGGGAAGTATCTGGTCCCTTCGTACAGAGGATCATCCTTCCTGGACCCCAAGGGCAGAGGTGGCTCCACTGGATATGACAACGCCGTGGCTTTGCCTGCAGGAGGTGCGGGAGACGAAGAGGAACTACTGAAGGAGAACCAGAAGAACACAGCAGCGTTAGAAGGCAACATAACCTTCAAGATAGTGCAGAGCAACCCTGAGACAGGGGAGATTGGAGGAGTGTTCAAAAGCTTGCAGCCTTCTGACACGGACTTGGGATCCAAAGCTCCTAAGGAAGTCTTGATAGAGGGCATTTTTTATGGCCAGCTTGATAAATAGATTACTTTCTTGTAATATCTCCTTGTCAATATCTTAATGTCAGAAGAGGTCCTCATTGCAGACAAAATGCATCTCGATCGGTTCGGTGAAAACCCTCTGAGAATCCTTCTCACTTGTCTGTTGACTGTGCTGGAACTTTTGTATTCTCGACAAACTAGACTTCTCCTCCCTCACATCGAATCTGCTCCTTACTGTATGAAATCTTTTTGAAGTGAAAGGGATTTGAATGTGTATCTTACAAATATTGAATTTGGTGGAAACAGGTATTGCTAATGTAGATTGTTGTGAGCTTTTGTTTCTGTGATCTATAATTGTATGTTCTTCTGAAGATCACGGATTCCAGCAGTAGATGGAGGAGGAGGGTGTACATGTCATTCTGTCAGTGCAACATGAAATTGTGGAGGACAAGTCCTGGTGGGTGGAAAATGGGCAAAGGATGTTGTAGGGTTCATGTCAAGGCATTAGGTCTTCTGAGCAGCATTTCCTTTGTTGCAGTTGACATTGTTAGGTTTTGATGTATGCAATTTCTTCTGCCTAGGGAAGCAGTAGCTCCAATAAGGGTAAAGCTGTTCTTCTGTGATATTTGAAAGGCCAGCATCTATTTGCCTAGTGGAGTAACACCTGGATCAGGGAGAAGGGGCTTCATCAATCTCATCATCAGCTGTCATGATGTAACTTTGGCGCTCATCATTTGTGCCCAGCCCCCACCTCTAAAATTGACAAAGTGCATTTTGTTCAAACTGTGTAATGATCTCCAATCTCTGGTTTGTCAGATCTTGCCACAGCATTCTGAACTCCCTTACTTGCTTGCATCTCCAATTTGGAAAAAAGCTACTATGCCAAAGACAGGAACCCAAGATAATAGGTTTTGTTGGTTGCCTCAAATCTTGAGCAGATTATTACAACCACAGCCAGGAGCTGATGAAGCCATTGGGGGGAGTAATTGCAGCTGGTCACTGTGATGCGTGACAGAGGTGATGGTCTCATACTTTGTGAAATACACTTGCAGGGTTATGACCCTGTTAATTCTTGTTCTGTGCACTTCAGTTTTGCTGGAAATGAAAGAACAGTTCACCTTTATATTGGAGTCTTGTCTCTGCAATCTCATACTTGTCTGCTAGAGGCAGGGCATGTATGTGGCCATTCATTTCCCTGCCTTCAAGCCTGCCTGGTCAGTTGCTTTCATCTGATCTAATGGAAGTGCTCTTTATTTTTCAAACTTTGGAGGAGTGCCAGTTATGGAGTAAGGGACAATGGAGGTATAGCCACATTGTCAAAGTACATAGAGTTATGTGAATGACATGAAGTAGACCCACCAAAATGCTTCTTGGTATCCGTAAATTGTGTATGGGTGTCCAGACTTCATGTGCTTGGCCACCAGGTTCTGAACAATGGATGGAAAGATGAACATGAGCATCTGAAGCAGTTCGTTGCTTTGTTTGCAAATGAAACAGAAAGTTGAAGCGGGAGATGTGGAGTGCAACAAGTCAATGTTCGCCCCATTGTCTTCAAGCTTTTGATAGGGCTGACTTACAGACCCCACAAACTTGACAGGTTCTGCCTCCCTCCCTCAAATTAGCTGACATTTGTGAAAAGTAATTGCAATGCATTTTGTACCTGCCCATGCATTGTCATTGCACTACAAGTAATCAATCAATGTCTCCTGCCCTCCACAATTTTTCAAATCTTGTGTAGAATTATGGTTGCAAGCAACTGCATCACAACTTTCTGTTGCAAATACACTTGTAATAATAGTGAGCAAAATGTGTCTGAACATGAATTTGTCAAGCCTTGAATTTTCCACCCCATGCCTCAATGTCATGGAATGGCCTTGCCATTACCCGTCATGTTGGGTGTATTGCTTGGCTCACCCCTAACAAGTTCACTTGGTGCATACCCAATGTAATGGGCAAGGGCTTGACCATTTGATAGTATGTAAAAGGTAGCTTGTACTTTTGCTACCCAACCTTTTATGACAGGGAAGAGAGATTTTGTTAGTTTGGCATCCAGATGGCACTACCCTACCTTGTCAGAGTCAACATAAATTAATTAGAACATCATATGAAGAGAAATTTCAGAAATATAAAATTTTGTAATCCTTGTAGATGGATAATTTAAAAGTTTCAAATTGGAGCAATGAAAATGTGAAAATTGGTTCATGTTATTTACATTTTACAAAAAATGGTTCAAGTCATTTAGCAAGTTCACAATACAAGTTGCTTTGTTTCTTGCCTTGCACATGCCAGAGGGTGCCAACTATCGCTTACATTTCATTCGAGGAAATTTTGTAATTAAAAACTAATGAAAGCATAATTAAATCTAGTTGAAATGGAGGGTCATAACTCCAGTCTTGAATAATCTCAAGATATCTTATGAAACAAATCAAAAGTTAATGGACATGAGATATGGATTGAAAATAAGAGATGAAATATTTGAGAATCCTATGTGCTGAACCCTAAAAACTTTGAAGTACTGAAATGGCCTCATAACCTAAAAAGCAGTTGATTTGGACACTTGGCTGTTGAACCTTATCATCTCATGGTAGTTTACATTCCAAAACCATACAGCAATCCACTCCACAATAAAGGTAAGGCTCTAAGAAACAGATGATCAGTGTTCCGAAAGAAGGGGGAGGAGAAAAAGAATGGGAAATTCATCAAGGAATAACACTAGCACTGTTTTGTTTTTAGGGCAAATTTTTGCAATTTTTTTACTTGAAAAATATAATTTGAACACATACAAAGGATTTTTGTGGAAAAAAAAAACCATAATTTGCTAGGTTTCCCAAAAATATATTCTAAATCATCAGATTTTTCTAATCAGTTCCAGCACGTAGCCAAAATTTACAAAGGATTCTTTAAACTTTTTTATCTTCATATCTGGTCTATAACCAAATTTGGCTAAATCTTCTTGTAGATGATCACCAGCTTGGCTACATCACAAAATTGGAAGGAAAAAAAACACTGAAGACGTGTACCCAAGAAATAAAATTACTTCTAATTTCATGATTTTTAAACAATGAAAAAGAAGAGCCCAGGCATTCACACACATATGAGGACAATTGATAAACCCAATAGGTAATACAATTATGACACCTTGACAACTTCACTACCTAGTACCTATGTGATGGTAATTAGATGGCCTTGATGATGAGTAATTCAATAAGGTAGGGATGAATTTAGTCTAGAACACATTACAAATTACTATCATAGACTAGGAGTACTAAGAACATATTTGGACTTTAAAAAAATAATTCTGAATGGAAATAAAATTTGCATAAAATCTCTGATCAAATTGAGGTTTGAATTGCATCCTAGCCTCAAGGTGACAACATTGGGATTAGGGTATACCAAGTTAGCCTTCATTTAAGAAAGGGTAGTTTTTTTAAGGCCACCGATGGACCCATTTTGATATTGTTCTAATTGCTTAATTGAAGCCTCATTTGCGGGTGCTTAAAACGTCTTTATACACTGATGAGCTCAACTGCATAAACAAATTATTCCAGGCTCTTTTTCTTTCAATGTAAAGACCAAGGTTCTTCCTTTTCAAAAGAACCTTATCATCAGTGACACCTCAAGGCCTTGAACGAACTCTATGGCTTCTCCAAACATCTCTGGTACAACATATTGAAGGAACAGTTGCAGACAGTTCTTCTGCCTTGCCAAGAGAAGGTGTTGATTGTGTCTAATTGCTTTTAAGTGAAAGGAGCTAACTTACAAATAATTTGTAACATTTGAGGTTTCTGAGTGTCATTCAAGAAACATAAAACCCAAATCTCAAAAGGCTACTTGCTCACTCCTTTTCTGAAGAAGTTGGCAGGGGAAATTTGTACTCTTGTTGAGAACACAAATCAATTTATGAACAACAAAAATTCCATGCAGTCCACACCAGTGTGAAGCTGATATCACTTTCCTCATCAGACCCCTGCCAACATTTGGGTGGTTCTTTCCAGGTATGGGTAGGGTATATTATTTATTCTACCTTATTTTCTCAATAGCAATATACATTAATCAAATGCATACTCAAAGATATATAATTTTGAAAAAATATACTTGTTTCATAACCTTGGATATATTTCAAAAATACCCATACCCGAAGTTGAGTATTTTCCCAAACTCGAGTAAATCTCGTTAAAGTAAGTTTCACCTAAACCTTAAAATCACAACTTAAACTTTACAATTATTGTCATTGTTATGTGTGATCATTGTGCAAGATGTTCAATATTGAGAATGTAGGTCCAATGTTGTAGGAAGCACTCAAGTTTTTAGTTTTTAGTTTCAATTTGCACTCAAAATTCACACTTCTAGTTCAAGCAACCAACTTTCCAATTTGTGTGTGTAAGTTTTTCTAGTTTGTGTTCATGTTGTGTTTTTGTTTGGGTTCAAGTTCTAGCCTAGGGTTCGACAATAGTGATACAATAAGAGGTTGCCAAGAATGTGTGGGCATGGGGTGTGTGTGAAAGTTCACTAGGTTCGCAAGGTTTTTAATAATAGTAGGTTTGCAATAAGGCTTTTAGTAGCCACCTACAACATTGGGTTTCCAATAGCTCTTCAAGTTTTTTAGTCTCTAGTTAGATGCGGATGTGGGCTCATTAGGTTGGTAAGGTTTCTGTCAATAACACCAACAACAACACTAGATGTGTGGGCTTACTAGGTTGTTGACCATTGGATTTTTAGATAAGGTTTCTAGTTTGTGCGCGTGTGGGAGGTTTATAGGGTTTCCAAGTTCCAACCCCCCACCATCCAAAGGAGCTAGCTTTTCTAAATGGTGATGTACCTCATCCATAATTGTTGGTTCTTCATCAATTGGTAGATTTAGTACAACTAGACTTGCTCTTGAGCCAAATCAACAACTAGTTGCATTATAACAACAAGCAAACTTTTGGGCTCCATGGGATTAAAAGTTTACTCCTTGGGCTTTCTTCAAACTTAATGATGATGAGCATGTGTCAAACAAAACAAGTTCCTTGTTGTATTTTGTGTCATTCAATTGCTTTGGGTGTTCATGTTTTGGGATCAAAAAATTGAGGTAGGAAAATACTAATCTCTTATAAAATTGAAAATGGAATTTGAGTCATGAAAAAAGATTGTGGAGTTGAATATTTTGACATTTAACAAATATATATTAGTGAGATTGTATGATGATGTTTCTACTTAAACAAATGCCTTTGAAAAACAAAATTCCAAGGTTCAAAATGTGGTAATTCCAAGATCCATTAAAAAAATAAATCAATAATACTACAACATATCTTTAAAAAAAAAAAAAAAAACTTTTATTGATAATCTTGTGTTAGTTGTTGTGAGTGAGTTACTCCTTTTAAGTGCAATTGAAAACATATGGGTGAGGTGATTTGGCTTATGAAAGGACCTATGATTAATATTTCCATCATGTAAAACCTTAATTAAAGAGGTATGGCTTTGTATGATGAGGCACACATTTCAAAAATTTATTTTGCCTTATGTCAATGCTATAGTTTTAGTCACAATAACATTTGACCTTTAGATGAGCAAAGGTGCACTTGATACTTTTGCTTTTGTGATTAATTTTTAAACATTGGATTGGGAACTAAAACATGTCACAATCAATTTATTTGAAGCAAAAGGCATTATTGGATTTAATTTTGTTAGTCAATTGTAAGCTTTGTTTGAGGAGTACAAATTGATTAATGAAATTATTGTCATATGAAATATGAGGGCACAAATTTGTTTATAATGACAAATGTTTTTAAACAAATTGTTAATTTTGAAAAATTAGTGATATTGGCACCATTTGAAGGTGTTTGTTTTGGCCATGCCCTTTTTAAAGCTTGCCAATATGCCACTTTTAATGAAAAGGTAAGTTTAGGTTTGCAACTTGTGAACATCAAATTTGCACAATCTTCAATTCAAGCTTTTATAACATGGCCAAAAAAAAATCAGGAAAAAGGAAGGGTAGAGTGGACAAAAGCTTGTTTGGTTGAAGGTTGCGACCACAAAAGCTAAGCACATAGGTGAAAACAAGGTTTGCTTCGAAAAAGGCAATGTTCTAGTAGGCCTTTCAATTTAGGGTTGCTATTCATGTTTATTACATTCAACAAACATTGGCTTTATGGCAAAATTCTAACAACACAAAATTGGGCCATTATAAAATTCATTTGTTTCAACCTTAGCTCCAATTTTATCAATTTGTGTGTTGAATCAACATTGTGGTTATTGGTTGTTAAGAGATGCACTTGAAAATGCAATTAAAGTTTGTGTGAAATTAACTAATGAAAGACTTGAACAAAAAATTTGGATGAATTTTATTCCGCCATTTCAATTTGATGCAAAAATTTCTTTTTTTAATAAGTAAAATGCAATTGGAAGTCACTTGTGTGTTTGCTCCCTTTCTAGATTGTTTGCATCAATTTGATCCAAAAAAAGTTCACATGATGATTGGTTTTAATGCTTGATCCTAGATTCAAAGATCTGTTTATTTGGAATAATTATGTGGAATAGAAAAAACCACACTTGCAACAACAAGGTATGATTTTGAAACTATAATTCCCCTTTTGTGTTCAATTTATCAAAAAATGCATCTTTTTGCAAAACACCCATCAAATTCTGGCCTCCAAAAACGGCCATTTGGCAATGTTTGGTGCAAGATTGATTCAAGATGAAATTGTTATGGAACATGTAAGTTTTTGGTTTTTGCAATCACATGTATGTTTTTAATAAAACATATCTAAGTGAAATGTGTAATGTTAACAATTTGTTTTTGATTAGATAACTTGAATTTAACATCTTTTCGAAATTTTCAATTGGTTGTAGAATTTTGTGAAGATCCATTAAAGTGGTCAAAAGTGCATGAGGTGTAGGTTTTCCTTGTTGGATATGTGGCTCATCAAATTTTAGGTATTGTCAGAAGCCAATTTGATATATAGTAGATTTTTTTTATTGTTGGGACTTTGACAGGGCTTCATGGATGTCGACTTGGAACCCAAAACTTAATAAACTTGTATTAAATTTCAAGAACTAATCAAATGATCCACACTTCAATTGTGAAGCATTTGTAAAGGCTAAATCTCTTGATGATTTTGGGGATGTTAAAATATATTTCTTAGATCATATTGAAAAGGAATTTGAAGACCAATTAGATCACTATGTTATGCTTGTTGATATGACAATTTTTTATTTTAAATTTGCATTTATGTTTAGTAGGGCAAGTGGCATGTTGTCCAATTTGATCTCAATGGCCTCTCATTTTATGTATACTTAATAATAAAAAATTAACATTGTCATGCAATTTTATTATTGCAATTTGACATCACATGTGTGCATTGTTCCACTAGATTCAGGCCTACGAAAGTTGTCTAAATAAATTCCAAAGTGTGAAAAAAAGATTTTGATTTTTCATTAAATAAAATAAGATTATTTACCTTTTCTTTATTTTTTAAAACCCCAACCAAGGGTATATGATAGGGGGTACTCAAACCCTACCCATCTACCCAAAATTATTAATTTTTTTTAGTTGGACCCTACCTTAGTGGGAAAAACAAATTCATAATGTACCCTTACCCATTGGATAAATAAATTGAAAAGTTACATATACCCTTATCTTAAGATATATAAAAACAATATTCCCACACAACACTGGTTCTTTCTCATCTAGGTGGTTCTTTCTCAGGGTATCCGCTGGAAAAGACCATGGTAGACATCCGTCCACCTGGCTAAAAGAACTGGCCAACTCAGAAATCAAGTCCTGCCTGAGAACCCATGTTAGGTTCTCAGGTTAGGGTTAGAGTTTAAACCCTAAACCCTAAACCAATTTATATAAACCCCGGTCCTCCCTGACTTGAAAACTAACTGGTTTTGCATATTTGACTATTATGATAATAATAAAAGTGATATCCGCCCAACACTGGAGTTGTTTTCTTAACAAGGTATAACTTGGAAGTGTGAAGGGTTTAGGGTTTTAGGGTTTAGGGTGTCATTAAATCTATGACAATGTAGAAATGGGCATCATTCAGTCTGTACAGTTCTGTGGAGTACCATTTACACACTAGAAGAGAAAAGTCAGGTCTGACACTAAAAATTGGAGGCAAATTTCAGTTTGGGCTGGGTACACTCTCTCTACATACACAACTACTTCAGCTTTTTGGTTTAGGATTAGGATTAGGGTTTCTATGCCAATTTTTGGTTTTCAAAAGGGGTAATCTCACTAATGGTTTGTGAGAAACATAACAAAATTGGAAAAGAAAGTGAATACCATGATGGATGAGCTTGAAAAAAAGGGAAGAAAAATGTGATCTCTTTTACTTGTTCACAACACATGATGTCAAAATTATAAATGAACTATTTGGAGGAGACAAATAAAAAATCAATAGTATTGAATAACATTTCATGGAAAAGAATTGAAAGGGAAAAGAATATGAATTGGTGTAGATGAAAAGCCATGAAGCATATGACAAACAAATGCTTAAAATCCTTGTGTTACTTATCAAGTAACATATTTTTTGTGTTGTTTAAGTAAGTTATTAAGAAATTTAGAGTTTGGAGAAAAATAAATAGTTAGGCTTGAATTCACCCAAATTTGATCTTGTCATACTTAATACGCCTTTTACCACTTATCACACCTTCACATATGTTTAGGCATTGTGTTTACATTATTTTTAGTTAGTTTGGATGGTAGAGAAAAAAATTTATGCAAGGCAAGGGACTTACAAAACTGAAAGTATATTTCAAAATTGATGGAGATATGCCCACCCAATTGTTTAGATCATTAATGTATCCTTTGGATGTAAGGTGATGCCCTACCATCACAACTTGAAATCTAGATCATTTCTTAGCATGGAATCAAAGAGGCTTTGAACATAATCAAAGCCTTGTAAATAATTGAAAAATACCAAGTCTAAAATTAATTAATATGGATCATAATAAGTACCCAAGCTCTTGTGAAAGCTTATGCCAAAATTGTTGATGATGAATTGTTGATGAACAAAGTTAAGAATGAATATTCAACCCAAACAATAAGGTGGCCAACATGCACCCAAAATATTGCCCCAAAGTTTGTCCCTTATCCTTTGGGGGATTGTATTATATATTTGAACTAAAGGGAAGCACACACACAAAGCACCTTATTGGTAATAAAAGCTTCTATTTGGGGAGTTCTAGACATATTATAAATTTTTGTGAAGGGTCAACCAAAGTGGCCCATTGCTAGCACCTCTAGATAGCATGAGTTATAGAACTTCTAGAACTTGTGTGCTAGACTCATCCATGAGAAGTTCTAGATATTATATTTTTCGCTTCATGAACTCTGAGATCTATAGAGTCTCATAATTTCTTTAATGGCAGAGTAATTATGTGATGAGCTGCTTGCTCATGGATGTCATGGACACCACGTTGTAACTTTTTCATTCAAGACCTTCTAGATCATCCAATTAAGAGTAGACCAAATTGATACATGGGAAATGAAAAAGGAAGAGGATACATCTTGACCGAGGAAAAAAATAAATCAACCTCAAATTGACCCTATGAAATTGCATAGAATTACTCACGGTGTTCGTTCCATTGTTATCATGAATTGGAACCATGTTAACAAGGTTAATTTCAAGTGTGGTTCCAAGTGTGGTCCCTTTGCCTAGATTCCAACTAATAATGTACCACATTTGTTTGGGTTTCCAAAAGCAATCATAGTTACAACTTAAAATTCTTAGTCATAACATCGTCTCCTTTTGGAATTATCTTTCATTCAAGAATGTGCAAAAACACAATATGTGGGAACTTAGGAAAGATCAATAAAAACACCATTTGATTTTTGCATGTATGGATGAAAGGGATATGATAATAAAGACAAGAATACCATGCAAATCAGATGGGACAAATGTGGGAGGTTTGAGGCTATATATCATTGAGTAGAAAATAGATTCTTAAGGAAAATCATTGTGAGTTTACAAAATCCCAACTAAAATGTTCTTTAAAAATATTTAAATTTGATAGAAGTCATTGTAAATTTATAATGAGAATGTCAAAAACATTTGGAGAGAAATGGCGAGATTTTTTTTGCAAAAAACTTCATTGCAACTTTATAATGGGAAATTTATAAACATAATTGCCACCCATTTTCTAACTTGTGCCAAAAATATGCATGTACATTATTATCTCATCTGCACTGACTTGATGCACCAACCAACCATGCACCTAAAAATAAGTTGCATTCATGAAACCATGCACCAACCCAAACAACACCCACAATATAGGTAGTCCCATTCATGCTCCTACCATTAGCCTAGGTTAAAAATGGCAAAGAACATAGGTAGGCAAAAAATATTTCTTACAACCAATGAGGTGAGGGGGCCCCAGGTTTTTTGCTTTTGGGGGAGGGTAGGGGCGTTGGATTTTTGTTGTTCCCATGAAGTTCTCACTTTGTTCCCATGAAGTTTTCAAATTTTTTCCCCAACATGTTCCCTAAGTTCTCAATGCGTTCCCCAATGTATTCACAAATAGCTCCTCACTTTATCCCATATCCTTTACCCTTAAAGTTCTATATACTCTTGTAACCTATACATATAAGCAGCCCAAAGGAGGACATTGCAACATATCTATTTTGGGATTAGGATAAAGCTTGTTTTTTTTGTTTTTGTTTTGTGATGGTCTAATCAAAGATGCCTAGCATAAAAGAAAAAACATTGAACTTTGAGGGTCCCCGTAACTAATTAATATGAGTTGCAATATGTTTAGATATCAACCAAACAAAACAAGAACAAACACATTCAGAATTCTCTTGACCATGTAAAAACTTGAAAGGAGGGGAAAAAAAAAAGACAAAAATGCTCCAAGAGTGGGCCAAAGCCGTGAATTCTCTTGGTGACTGAAAATGTCAAAATAACACCAAAAATGAGTAAATTGAATGCCCAATATAGTTTAATGATTATGGCCAAAATGAGCCAAAACAAGCTCATTAATCAACAAACCAACTTCACCAAAAAAACACTCAATGCCCAAAGTGCCCCTAGACAAAATAAAAATGCAAATTTGTGTGGGCCATGGCAAACTAATGGGTAAGCAATTGGGTGGTTCAATAATAATAATAATAATTTAAAAAATAGGGTGGTTCAGCATTTGGTTGCACATATGATACATATTTGGTAGTTGGGCACATAAGTGTTGCATCTTGGTGAATATATCTGAAAAAAGCACATATACCATGTCAATAAAAATGATGACCAAAAGTTGGGTAAAACAACTACTAAATCCCCCCACACATGATAAAATCAATACCACATACATTTGATGCCTACTATTAGATGTTCAATAAAGGCTTTATGGATCATCAATAAAATACAAATTGACTCTAGAGTGTAATCAATTTTGGCCACCGTTGATTCCCATCTCAAAGTCATGGATTATTTTGGATTTTGAAATTTTGATTCGAATATAGTAGAAGACTTCAGGCCGTATCTTTCAGTTTTGAAAAAATGGTATTTAGGTCAAAAATGGAAAATTGCCACGCTTGAAAGTTTAATTAAAAAAATTTGGGGCAATCTTCAAAATTACAAGTTTTTGGAGGATTGGATCAAAATACCATTCTTCATTGACACTAAAAATTCTAGACTAGATAGAAAGCATCCATATGAATGATGGAGAAAAAAGACTGTGCAAAATGAAGTTGAGATGAGGAAGAAATGGATAGTCAAAAAAGTTCACCATCCAATGTAACTTCAAACAAAAGCATAGAAATTCTACTATATGGGTGTGCACTAAACCTCCCTAGCAAAACCCTTGCTTTTTAGTTCACGGAGTAGGTCAAGGAATGTGGAGCTCATTATTGAAGGCGATGATGCCCATGGATGTTCATGGGATGTCCCTAGCCAAGAAATGTCCTCTATAGCAACAAAGATTCCGTGGAAAACACCCATTCCATAGAAGTTTAGCTTTTCATCCATGAATTTTGTTCATAGAATTTCATCAATGAGACTTCATCCATTCATGAATGATATTTAATCCATGGAATTTGAATGACTTTTAATGCCAAAGAAAAATAAAAATAAATTGTGAATGCAATACATTTCATGATTTAAATAGAATAATAGATGATATTTTTGGATGAGTTTTGTTTCATCCTCAGATTTCATGAATTTTCATGTATGGACTTCTAATCCATTAATATTGTCAATTCTGCATCATTTGTAAAAATTCTAATGATGATGATGGTTCATTGGAGATGGTTTAGGTAGGATAACTTTAGGTTTCATAAGTTATATTCATCACTAGGACAATTTCAAATTGAAATTTGTTTAATCCATTCTCAAATAAAAGGCTTGAAAATGTGTCTTTTTGGATGTGTGTTTTTAACACTGTATTAATGAGTAGATTTTCAATATCTATGCTATGAATTTGAATCTCATTTTTTTCAATTGAATTAAATCTAAATTCAATTCAATTCAAGTTGCATACAATGTCATTTGATATTTTCATTCTAATGAAACTTAATTTTCACAAAATCAATTCATTCTTTTCATGAATTAACCATAATTGGTAAGGTGTAGCAGCGTGGAGCCCAAGTAAATACGAAGAAAATGTGAAACTTGAACTTGAAACCTTTCAATTTGCTTTCAATATGCAATTTAAAAAAGAAGAAGCATAATTCATGTAGGGTAAATCCCAAGGGGATGGGCCTTATGGGAATAAGGGCCCTATGAGGTGGGAGCTAAGCACTAGCTTGATTCCTGTAAAGCCCACCCTTGAGTGCTTTACAGGACATAAAAACCACTACGTTTTTAAAAAAAAAAAAGGTTTTTCTTGACACCCATTGGGTATCACGAGAAATTAGAAAAAATTGACAAAGGGTGTTTTGAAAAATGAAATGCTTGCCTATGTGAGCATTTTGTTTTTCAGAACACCCACCACCATCAAAGCACATATTATGCCTTGTAACCTTGCACAGCCCGCAATTTATCTAATTTGTGGGCAGCTTGAAGCGCATTCGCAGGGTGAAGTGGACTTGGCAATTTGGCAATGTTGCTTTGGAGATGTGCACTTGAGAGCTGGGGAATGCAGACTTGGCAATGAGGACTTGACAAATTGGGCAAAGTGGGCTTTTCAATTTGGCAATATGGGCTTTGCAAACAGGTAAAGTGAACTTGGCAAAATAGTCTAGGAAATGGTATTCCATATTATACCTCTCCTATTAATTAGATGAGATGCTCGCAAGTTCAAATTTTGTTTTTTGCAACTAGCCAATTTGATTGGCCCATCATTCAAAAAAATGAAACTATGGAGGCTCCCCAAAATTGAAGGTTCTACTTTGATGTGTAGAGTTCTTCCCCTTTGGCCCAGCTATATATGTGAAAAGAGGACAACATTTGCCTATGCATATGGGATAAAAGTGAGGTGCTATGGAGAACATGTTGCGAAACACATTAGGAAATTGAGGAACATAGTGGGAACCTGATTGGAACCTGTTGGGAACTTAAAGGGAACACATTGGGAACAAGAAAAAAATTGGGAAAAACTTAAAAGGAAAAAAAATCAAGGCACCTTGAGTGCGTGCTTGGGCCTTCCCATTTGCTGCATGAAATTTCTCTTCCCAAAAGAGTCGGTCACCATTCTTGGTGTGGGCTAATACCCTTTGCAAAGAACACCCTACCTTTGCAACCTGGGGTACTTAATAATCTGTTGCATATTAATTAGTTGGGGGTGCTTCACAAGTCCAACCTTTTTTTTCCCGCAATGAGCCAATTTGATTGGCCCATTGCAAAAAAAAGTTGAAACTACAGAGGCTCCCCGAAATAAAAGATTCTATGGAAAGATGGAGTGCCTCCCCCTTTGGCCCACCTATATAGGTGAGAAGGGGAGGACTTTGGGCAAAACATACCGGTTAAAGCTAGGTGCTATTGGGAACACCTTGGGGAATACATTGGAAACCTAGGGAACATATTGGGAACCTTGAAGGGACCATGTTGGGAACAAAGAAAAAATGAAAAAAAATCCTCCCCCCCCCCGCACCCAAAACTTAAAATGAGAAAAATCAAAGCACTTTGAGTGCATGCTGAGCTTTCCCATTGGTTGCATGAAATTTCTATTTCCAAAACTGTTGGTCACCATTGTTGGCCTGGGCTAATACCCCCATTATAAACTAAACTGGGGGTACTTATTTATTTATTGCCTTGGGTGAACCAGCACCCACACTGGTACTATGGCAAAAACTAAAAACCAGTGTTGGGTGGGGTACCCAATTTTATTTTATTTTATTTTTCTGAAGAACTTGACCTCAAACTAGAACTGAGATTTTGGTTTTTAAAAGAAAAATCAAACTCAAAATGAAAATTAAACATTTTTCATTGAAGTTAAGAACCACCCAAAATTGATTAAAAACACCATCAAAAAATTATGTTTGTTACAATTTATTCAATGCAACTAAAAAATGTTCAATAAAACTAGATTACAACGAAATAAACAAGTTATAATAAACATATTTTTTTCATAGTGAAATTAAAACCCCAAAATTATATACTTATCACATCCCTAAACTAAATCAGAGTCTTTGAGTCAGGGTCTCCATACATTTCCATTTGGAATTAGCTAACTCATGAGTATATTTGATCAAACTAATTACTAGACTTTTGCTTGGACTTAGGATAGTACTTATGTATTTATTAATTATAATGTTTATAGCAGTGCTTATGACAGAAGGTACAATTTTTATTTCTGAAGTTGTTGTACAAAGGAAAAACTTGAAGAAATTGGACACAACACAAAACTAGCAAAAAAACATGAATTTGCAATTTGTGAACTCCAAATTCAAGGAAGCTACTAGGTCTACTCTAGTTGATGATTAGAGAATCATGTCTCCAACAAAATACTCTCATTTTAGCCAAATCTGATTAGCCTGGAAATAATAATAGTAGTGAGATTTAGAACCTAAAGTTTGGGAAATGTTAGGGAATCCAAACATAAACCTGAACCCTAAAACATTAAAAACCCTAAATGGTGGTTATAGGGGTGTTGGGTGAAGGATTACCAAGATAGACCCTTTGAACCTCTAGGGTTGAAAGTGGTGAGATAATAAACACACACACAATGTGAGAACTTAAGTGTTCACTATCTACCTACTAAATGTCCAATATATAAAACATATAATCTACCCCCACAATGTAATTATAATCCCAATGTACCTCACACACACACACACATATGAAGGTGTGGGGGAGATGTACCTAATCAAAGAAGGAAAATGCACACGGACCTTTTACAAGCAGAAACATGCAAACAAACACTGAGAGCAACACACACAAGAAATGTTTCTGGCAAGATTTGAGCCATGATTAAAAGATAGCTCTTGATTAGTTTTAGTTCAAACACCACGCAACGACACTCACGTTTCTAGCCCTTAAAAATAACATGTTTTGCGAAATCTGAAGAATCCACTAATCACTTGTTCATGTGTATCATGTGTATTCAAATGGAAGTAAGTAGCTTGTACCTCTTCAAAAGCTTGGCTTAGCAAAATATGCATGTTTGCGGTCTTGCAACCTAATATTATTTTGAGAGAAGATCATCAGGTCGCACATTACCCCATCTCCGGCCCAAGTGGAAGTAGAAGAAGATGGGGGCTCTAATTTGCTCTCTCCCCATTCTTATGCAATAGGTAATTTTTTTGACCTGTGTTGGGTGGGTTCTTAGATTTAGTTATAAAAATAACTACGGGTTTTTGAAAAGATTCAAAAAATTGGCTGGTTTTCTAAACATTGCAAAGCTTCAAAGAATGTGGTAGCAGCATTTTTGGCCTCTTGATGAGCCAGCAGCGTCTTGATGAGCCATTGATGCGTATCTCTGTCTCTGCAGATTCAGCTTTTGTTGTTGGGAGAGAGAGTCTTTGATTTGCATAATTTTGGTTGACCTTTTGTTAGTTAGAAAATAAAAGTGTTTGATAATATGCATAATTTCAGTTGACCTCTTGTTATTTAAAAAATTAAAAGTGTTTGATATTGCATAATTTCAGTTGACCTAAGTTTGTTATTGAGAAAAAAAAACAGTGTTTGATTTGCATAATAATTTCAGATTTAGCTTCTGTTGTTGTTGTTGGGGGAGAAAAAAAGTGTAGGGATTTGCATCCCTAAGTTCAGTTAATTAGCTTAAATATTGTTGAGAAGGTAACTCTAAGTGCTTGGATTTGCCATCCCTAATTTCAGTTAATAAGCTTAAACAGTGTTGAGAAAGTAACTCTAAGTGCTTGTTGGATTTGCCATCCCTAATTTCAGTTAATAAGCTTAAAATAGTGTTGACAAAGTAGCTCTAAGTGCTTTGGATTTGCATCCCTAATTTCAGTTCAAGCTTGTTTATTGTTGTTGTTTGTTTGCAAAGAAAGTTGGGGGAAATTGTTTTGCAAAATTTGCAAGTAAATTTGCTAGCATCTTGGGTAGTGGGTTGTCAGCAGATGGAGACCAACAGTGGTACTGTGGTGGAAGACTGATAACATTCTGGAGCCTTGTGTTAGAAATGGTACTGAAAGCCTTACAAGAGTTCTTCTTCTTACATTTGTGGAGGAGGAAGTAAGCTCTTTTGATTTCATTCGGACTTCTTCTTCTTCTTCTCTCAAGTGATGACGATGGTTGGCAGTTTGCTTTGCCTTTTTTTTCTCTTTTGCTTTTCTTTTCCTCCATTCCCAATTTGATTGTTGCCGCTGTTGTCGGCGGCATTGTTGCTCCTCCCTGCTATTGCGCTAAGTCTCGTGCACTGATTTGCTATTGTAGTAGTAGTAGTAGTTGTTGTTGTTGTTGTTGTTGTTGTGGGTGGTGGGTGGGTAGAACATAGATAGCCTCTGTTTTGAATGCTTTGCACCACTGTTGCTTGCTGCGCTTCTCCGCCATTTTCTCTCTCTCTCCCCATTTATTTCTCTCCACTTTGAAGGTCTTTGCAATCAATGAGCAAGCCGGCAGCTTGTTATTCTTATCCTTGTTGCATTTTTGAATCATCATTATGATAATGCTCATGAGGATGAGGATGATCTCGAGCTGCTCTCCGGCATCACATAGTGCCGTGGGGGGTGGTGGTGGTTGTGAGAGTTGTGCGAGTTTTGAGGCTATTCCCTTGATTGCCATTATTATACTCATGAAAGCTCATGAGCTCTGAATATATGAGGGATTTTAGGCTTGGTATAAATGTTTTCCGGATCTTTTGTGGTGCTTCTTCTTCTTCTTCTTCCTCCTCCTTGTCCAGTAAGTTTTGTTTCCGAGTGCAAATGATTCATCAGCTAATTCGTTACCATATATATGATCCTGAGGTGCTGCAGTTTCATTGCTGCTGTTCATGCGGGTTCAGCTCGACCAGGAGGTCTGAAGCTTTCTTCTTGTGTTGACTTCTAGCTCCATGAACTTTGAACTAGTCGTCCTCAGTGATTCTCGATCGGTTAGACTCTGAAGTTCAGCTCAGTGGTGCAGCTCGCGGGACAAGTTACCCTCCTCCAGCTGCTGCTCCTGCAGAGGAGCGCTTGCAGAGGGGGTTCAAGTGTCGGTCTTTCCGAGTTTTGAGTAGCGGGAAACTAGCCGAGTTGTCTGCTGCAGGAGGCATCAACCGTTTGAACTTCAGTTTCTGAGCTTGCGATCTGCTTCAATGGGTCATGCTGCGAGAGCTAGAGGAGGCCAGCTGCAGGTGCTTGTGGCTATGAAATTGGCAGTAGTTTTGGTTTTGTGCATATTGATTATAAGGACTAGGGAGGCGGCAGCGAGTAGTACCGTCGACTGCACCACACAGTTCAACGATCTAGAGCCTTGCTTCAACTACGTGCAGGGAAGCGACCCGGCGCCGAGTACCACTTGTTGCACAGCTTTCAGCAATGTGCAAGCGACCTCTCCTGTGTGCCTGTGTGAGCTGCTCCAACAATTCCAAGATCCGAGTTCAGGACTGGGCAACGTGACACGGGCTTTGGACATATCCACGCTTTGCAAGGTTCCAACGGATGTCAGCAGATGCTCAAGTCTGCTGGGAGCTCCCGCCCCTGCTCCCGCCATGGCACCAGTTCCTAGTCCTGTTCTCGCGACTCCTCCTCCGGCCCAGCAGAGTCCTCCCACCCACGAGTCGCCAGCACCCACAGGAGCAGAGGTAGACTGCAGCGCAGCGTTCAACAACCTAACTCCATGCCTCACGTACGTGACAGCAAACGGAACACAACCACCTGCTTCCGATTGTTGCACTGCTTTGAGCGGTGTACAACAGTCGCAGCCCATCTGCCTCTGTCAGTTACTGGCACAGATGAACGACAGCAGCCAGTACGGCGTCAACGCTACCAAGGCTATGGAGCTTCCGACGATCTGCAAGGTGCACGCGGATACTAGCAAATGCTCAGCTCTTCTCCAATCCCCTATCGCATCCCCCGCCGCCCCCGTCGGCTCCCCTAGTATTCCCCTCTCCGCAACTCCTGCGCCGGCAGCTTCGAGACCCACTGTCGCACCTCACGTTGCCGTACCTTCTCCAGCAACCAAAGCCCCAGCTGCACCACCACCCGCAGCGCCTACACCTAGTGGTCTTCACACTCCAGCGCCGTCTGGACCTCAGTCGTCATCGTCTTCTCCTCCGCCCGAAGCTGGCCCTGCTGCATCTGGTGGTCATGCTAGTCCGGCATCTGCACCAGCTGGGTCGTCGTCGTCGTCGTCTTCTTCTTCTACGCTCAAAGGTGGTGCATCAAGGCAATTCAGGTCTAGTATTTCACAACAGTCTGCAATGCTGCTGCTCACAGTTGCTGCTGCAGCTTTCTTTGCTAGCTAGCTAGGCTGCCTTGAAGATCAAGCTAGTCTGATTTCCTTGGCTTTAATCTGTTCTGTAGATGATCATCTACACTTGAAATTTCTCTCAAGCTGCAACAAATCTATTCCGCCTCACATACATGTATAATTCTTGGCATGAATTCAATCTTGGCAAACCAAGTGACTGATCTTTGTCCAGCTTTGCAAATGATTTATGTCCATTTCTTCTTCTTCACTGATCACATGGATGCGTCATGAAACTTGCTGCTGGATCAGATTGAATGCTGGTCTTTACTAATTGCGTGTAAGTATTGTGTCACAAACTAACATTCAGGTGTTGTGCTGATGGAACTGATTGCTAGCTCAAAATGAGTGCATATATATAATCTCATGTTCTTCAGATACAAATTTTTCTCTGGAAATTTTTTTGAGGGTCTCATGCTCTTCAGTTACAAATTTTTCTTCGGCTCCCCAATTGTGGATTTCATGCTCTTCTTCAGAACTACAGATTTTTCTCATGCTCTTCCTGGCTGGATACAAATTTTTCTCTGGAATTTTTTTCTCATCAGGCTCTGACTTCAGTTACAAATCTTTCTTGTGCTCCCCAAGACATGTGGATCTCATGCAAGACTTCTTTAGTTCCAATTTCACTTTGGAATAAATCAATTGGCACTCGTGAGTTCGGGAAAATGTATACTAGTACTGTGGTTCAACATTGATGAAGATTTGAAGATTTTCTAGTATCAGACTTTCATGTTGATGGACATGTGAAAATCTTTGAACATTTTGTCTAAGAATTCTACAAAGATGCTTGCACAGGTCAAAAGGAAACTAATTGGCTGAATTCTTCCAAGGATCCTGATCCAGGAGGAAATGGATTTGTTGGCTCCTCAAACTCAACACACTATCAAATTCCTGTCACTTTGGTGTCTACAATATTTTTTTGCCCTCCATATTTGACTCCTCCAAAATCCAAATACCTTGCAGAACAATGTTTCAAATGTTGATTTGATCTTGTTTTATGGTTCAAAAACACACACATATATATATATATTGTAAAACTACAATACAATAAAGATATCTGAAAATGAAGGGAAACTCAACAGCAGTGCATTCAATTCTGAGCATTTTTGCCTTCATGTATGGATAGCTTCAATATGTGCTCCATGGCTCAAGCCACCATACTAGTATGGTAAGAATGACTTATAGCTTTCAAATTTGTACACATCATACTCACACTCACTGCCCTCATTGGAGAATCTTCAGCCGTGTTTAAAATCCCAGAGGTTTTGCTTCCATTGTGTTTTCCCAAAGGCTGAATCAATGAAGGAAAATTCTTGTTCTATGAAGCAATCAATCTCTCTCACTCCTTTGGATTGGCCCCATAGAATGAAGAGATAGGGTAAAAGTAGGAGTAGTAGTAGTAGTAGTAGTAGTATCAATGTGTCCTTGGCTGGTTACCAAACACAAGTTTCATTCAAGTGCGTATACAATAAACTTAATTGCATTTTGTGTCTGGTGAATTGGTGTGCTATCAGCTTTTGAATCGGTTTACAAGCCTGGTCCTGGCATTGGGTAGTCTTTAAAATTTTCCATACCAGCCTAGTCCTGGTATTGGGTCCTTTCTAAAACTTTCATACCAGCCCGGTCCTAGTATTGGCCCAAGACTGATTTTTGCCTGGTACAAAGTGGGCAGTAACTAGTATTGAAATTGATGTAAAACTGATAGGTACTAGGCTGGTATTACCTTGGGTCTTTACCAGGCTGGTGTCAGGGGGACCTAATACTAGAATCCTTAACACCAGGTGTGAATGCACCTTTAAGCTAATATGACCTAAGCCTATGTACAATGAAGATTTTATGTTAAGTTAACATTCACTTAATATTAAACAATCACCCATTTAACATTGGCTGCCACCTAAGATGCCACCTAGATTTTCACTTAACATGGACTTAACATTAGGGGTGAATGCACCTGAAATAGTAAGGTCCTTATACCAGTGTTGATATCAGGCACAGGCCCTTTGTCGCAGACCAACAATAGTACATACAGAACAAAAACATGTGCCATGTGCCCAGAACAGATTTTGTTTTGTTTTGTTTTGTTTTTGTTTCAACACTACTATGATGTGAGCACTGTTTGTTTATGGGCACACTTTGGAGTGACAGGGCTCTCGCCTCCTTTCCCTCCTCTTTGACTTCATTTTTAGAAAATGGTTCATATTAGAGTTATCCAGAAAGTCACCCTCTGTTTCACCCTCTATCTCCTCAGCTTTCACCCCATATCGCCTCTTTCAGTGCTATTTGCAAAGCAAGGAAATTTTATTAAATTTGGGTATGAAATGTTGAAACTCAGCATTTAATGCACAAGGTTCGAGAGTAATTATAGTAGTTGTACAGGGAGGACCAGTAGAAATATATGTAGCAGCAGTGCTGGGGCGCTCAGGAAAAAGGAAACACAGGTGAAACTCAGTTTACCACCAAAATTGGTGGAAAAACTAGTTTGCGTCCCAGTTATGTCCTTTTGTAGAATTTTCATTCCCAGTTACGCGTTTGATGCCCTGTAATGCCGAAACAGGGCGTTCTCGCCCCCTAATTGCCTGACTTTACGGATAACTCTATTGTAGTCAAACTTTCAATGGATGTGATTTCTGTAAACTGTGTTAAACTTATCTACATGGGTCTCAGTGAGTGTTCCATACAATGCCTGCAATTTGCCAGAAAAATAGTTGAGATTACAGACAAACCCAGAAACATCATGTGAGAAGTCATGGCAGATTGACTGACTGACTGACTTACTGTGTGGCTCAAGTCCTGTAACAGTTAGCTTATATTACTCAAGCTCTCACCATGCATATTAATCTGCCACATGCATATCTTTGCAAAGGATTTGAACTTGTCAGACAAAGGGCCCTCTTGGCCTACAAATGTGATGAAAACCTGGTCACCAAAAGTTTCCAAATGGGTTTTCTTTCAAAACCAATAAATTGCTCTCTGAACCCTGTCTTTGACTGGCATGCCAAGAAGACTCCACATTTGAAGTCTGGGCCACGGCAAATTGCCACTTAGTGAGGGGTGTCCTCCTATGGGTGTATGGTATGTCATATACGAGAATGAGTGGTAGTTTTGCAAATGTTCACCAATGGTAGGCTTTACCCATTTTATGGTTAGTTTACACCTAGTGTTACCGGAATTCGTAAGTCAGTGTTAAGATTTCAACGTTCACATATAGTCATGTCTGTTGGTAGATAGCTTAGGTGTATTGCTGATGTGGTAGGCTAATGTCAAGTATAACAACATGCAATAGACTAATGGGAGGACATTTGTATCGTAATCACATTTCCACAAAAATTCTAGATTTTTTGAGATTTTGGTACCTTATCAGTAGTGACAATCTAGCATTATGAAAACTAGCATGTTAAACCAACAAGACAACAACAAACTTCATGATGACACAATCTATCTTCACAATGTTCAAAAAGTTCCATGCTTTGTAGCAAAGCCATTACTTGCCAGCTTCATTGCTTTGTCACAAAGATGTTTAGGAAGATGGCATCAATCTCTAGTGCAAAATCACAAGCAAGTGCATGTTCACATGTTTAAACTATAAATCCCACCAATAGTAAATGAAGAAATCACATTCAAAAGTCATTTTAGATTTTGTATATGCACTTGCAATGCAAATAACATCTCCTTTGAAATGTTCACTAATGATTCATTTGCATGTGTCAAATATAAACTTTTTGACATGTTAGCTTGGAAAAGGTACATTCTAGATGCCTAATGATACAATAATCAAGCATAGTAGCAACAATCTTTGTTGCAAAATACAATACCAAGTGTGAAGCAAACATCTTATTGACCTTCCTCTCATATGAACTTACAAATTCCTTTGGCAAACATCTTTAAGTAAAAGGGGTACATTATAGTGTGGATTAGGGTAGTGAGAGGTTGATTTGCAAATTTCCATATGAAAATGTGGCATGTGAATTTTTTTAAATTTTCATTCATGAAGGAACGAGAGCAGCTTCTACCATATGAATGAGCTTTTTAATAGTTACTACATTATTTACTACATGTTCAACATGTGTTCCTTGTAATGGTCAACCAAACATTTGGGTAACATTTATTGCAATGATCAATAGAACATTCATTACCATCTTAATTGTGATAATAGGCAATAAGTAATTAGGTGATAGTACGATTTACCTACCTCAATGTTTGCTTGATTTAATGGTGATAGGTAACACATTTTTGTCATATGTGTAAATGTTGCTCTAACAAGGATGTGTAAATGAACATTTACTGGTAAGCAAGATAACCTATCCATAGGTTTAAAGGATAAGAACACAAGGAAAAGATTATTATAAAATGTAAAAAAACTTACATGGTTTTTTCCGGTGTATCCAAAAAATAATTTACAAAATGCAAAATGCCATCAAGTATTTTGAAAAGGTGATGTTTATTGGAGTGTGGGGGGGACATTACATTTTTTGAATGTTGGTGTTTTATGTTTTATGATGGACCCACTAGAAAAACTAAAATTATAATAAAATGTGGGGTTTTTATGTTGTGTAAAGCTTTCAAGAATGAGTTTTATGGGAATTAGGCTTGCACTTGGCTCTGCTTCATGAGACCACCCTTATTCCTATAAAACCTATTCCTTATAGCCTTTACCCTACATTAAACATACTTAAATCACTAAACATATTAAGGGTAGGGTTTTACAAATACTCTTTAAGAATGAGAGGGATGCCGCTCGTATAAGTAGGTTTGAGATCCCTCCCATTCTCAAAGAATTATAAGTGTAGTATCCCTTGTTTTTATGAAGGATATTAATGAATTTAAGGTATTTTCCAAATATTAGGAATTTTTTTTACTGAAATGTACATTTTGATCAACTCTTATTCTAGAACATGGGCCATGTTTTTGCCCAATCATGAGTAGTGCTATCAATTTGTGACAATTTTGTGTTCACATTTGAATTGAAACAATTGTTTTGGTTTTGGGCATGTAAAGAGTTTAGGTAATGTAAAGAACAATAAGGGCAAACCCATCCTTGGGTGGTACCATTAGGAACCACCTCACCAAAATTCAAAGAAACGTGGACCCAATTTAATCTAATCAAAGAAATTTAATATTTTTAAATTGTGATTTTTACTACTGACTTGCACCACATGTGTTTTGTGTTCCCCACCTATATATACACTATGGAAAAATTGTAGACACTTACATAGGTTACACAAGCAAAAGATTTGTGTTTTTGATGACCACTTATCATTATCAAGTTGCACCATTGTAAAAACTTTTTCTTTTGTTCATTAACTATAGTCATTAAAATATGGCCCAAATTTTTGATTGGGTGAAAGCATGGTAAAGTATACACAAAAAGTAGTGTAAACAACAAAATATAGGGGTCTTTGAATAAAAGAACTAACAAGTAGATGATTTTATGGGGATAATAATATTATTTTTGGGTTTTTTTTTTTAAATTCTTGTTTACACGAACTTCAAAAGTTAAATTGTTAAAATGGTTTTTTTTTAAACACTTGCAAGTGCTTGAATTGGACCTAAAATTTGTGGTAGTTAAAAAAATAAAGTTCAAGTATTTGAAAATAGGTGAAACATTTTTGCAAGTATTTTTTCAAGCACCTCAATATTGATGTGGTGAACATTTTAATATAACGTTTTTGGTTAATGAATTTTGTTTTCATAACTAAAATCATCCCCAACCCTTTAAAAAATGACATTATTGTTGGGGATATTGTTGGAGTACTTTTTCAAATCCAAATGATATGACACAATTTGTTTTGAGAAGCTAAATGGAGGCTAAAGATGCTCATGAAGAAAAATAAAAGTTTCATTTATTTTGAAATGCTAGAAAAAGGTTAGAAATTTTTTTAGTTTTTTTTTTCTTGTTTTCAAATAGAAAACAAAGTATCAAGTATTTATAAAATATTTTGCTTGCACCCAATTGAAACAAAAAAAATTGAGAATTATTATAAAATTGTAAACATGAATGCAAGGTCATTCAAATCTTCCTTATCTTAACCTTCAAAAATTGCTCAAAAATTTGCAATTGCCTTAATCCATTATGTATTAAACAAATTAAAAAAGGATTATTTTAACCCTTCCTAGAAATTAAAAACATTAAAAAATTGAAAAAAAATGTTTCTTTTGTGTTCCTATTTAAAAGAACCCTAGGTGTTATTTTCCTAAAAGAATTTCCTTGACCATTCCTTTGGCATATTATAATTTAATTTTTCATGAATCTAATTGAAGTTTCAAATTCTACATGATGTGAGTAATCTTTTCATATAAATTTTGAAATGAAAAGGTTTCCTTAAATGAACCCTATGTTGAATGGGTCCAAACAATTTAAGGTGTGACATTCCTAGTGGTACCAACCAAAAATGGGTTTGCCAATAGAAGGAATAACTATCAATATTGATTGTCATTTCATTTCTTTTTTTTTTACTACAAACACAATTTATTTGTGTGTTTTATCTTTTGTGAAAAAATTAATATTGATAATGAAGTCGACACATCCTTTTGATTAATTGTTTATCCAAGCTTTTAAATTAGTTCGCATCAATGTTTATTTTTTGAACCAAACATGGTTTGCATCTCCACATCAAGTTATTAGTGCTTGCAATTATATTTGATATATTGTTTTCACCTTTCAAACCTTAAGGACTATCGAAAAACATCTTTGTAAAGTAGCTAAAACTATTATCAAACACAAATTAATGATGGATCAAAATACAAGTTTTGACCTACTAAACCAATTCAATGCACATTGACTACACTAACAAATATGCATTTTGCACCTTATGATCAAACACGTGGTGGTGAAATTTTATGTGTTTTTTAAAAAATAATTCACACCTAGCCAAATTCTTTTATGTTTGGCCATAAGATAAATTTAAAACATTTAGGTGTTATTTACACCCCTTTTATATTAATGATGTGTTTGGTGATGGGAGTAATTCAAGGAATTTCTATAAGCCAAAAAAATTTCTCATATTGATAATGAAGCACAATAAAGGGGGAAAAAAAAAACCATTTAACAAAAATAAATGTTTAATAATCAGCATTTAGGAATGCACTTTTACAAAAATTACCCCCATATATACAACACATGTCATTTGTGTAGGGTGTAAAATAGCCCAGTAAATAGGCAATTTTAAACCACTTCACAATGAACAAATGTTTGCTAGTGGGGTGATTTAATGCAAGAATACAAAATTTAAGGTTTTTGGGTACAAGCAATCTTTTGAGTGCACAATCATGGCTTCAACATTTAACATGCAACATCTTTGCATCCCAAAGCAAAACGCATAAATGAAGTTAAAGAGCATGCACATTTGCCCAAGCACATTGGATTTTCACCAAAACTAGATATTACAAACATAAGTTAACCATAATAGAAACATACATCCGAGTAACCTTTCAAACTTCTCAATTCCTCTAGCATCATTTCAACAATGTCATGATTGTCCAAGGTTATGGAAAATGATCTTCAAGCTTCTGTAGAACTTGTGTTTCCTAATAGTTTAAAATTGTTGAAAGTAGAAATGACAACTAGGGAAACAAGTTTACAATCAAAAAAAGGGGAAGGACATATCAAAGTAGAAGCCAACTCACCAAATTACAAAGTAAAACCAAGTTTATAAGATTAGTTTACATAAGCATCAACTATAGAAATAACAACTTTTTATGTCAATCAACTCTACCAAAAAGATTTTAGCAAATATCTATATTATTGCTAGACTTAACAATTTAAAACCTCAAGAGTAGCAAGGAGGTCAAATAGCTTTGGTTTTCATAAATTTCAACAAGTTGTAAGCTATTGTAACATCAACTTCACACTAATGGCTTGCACATCAACTACTAATGTCAATTTAGAATGGGTTGACTTTGCAAGATTTTATGTAGTGATTTTTTCTAGCCAAGTTTTGGAGAATCATTTAGTCCTAACACATATTTTGAAGTCTTGGGATGTATACATTGGGTTGAAGTTCAATATACCTTTTATAGATCTTAATCAAATGCCCCCAACTTGTTGGAGGCTAGGGCTAGGAGGCAAGGGCTTACCATGATCCAAATTGTACTTTGTAGGCAACAAAGTGGATTGCAAAACAACCAACATGGATAAGGAAAACATCCCACCTATAATTGCATCAAAAGTAAACAAATCAATGAGAAAAAATAGGGTTCTTACATTAAACTAGTGAGGAAGATGAACATTTGAAGCTTTGGAAGAAGTAATGGACACAATGGAAAGAAATCAAACCTCTTTTAGGAAAGCAAAAAAGTTTTGGCACATTCCACTAACGTTTCTTTTAGATCACTCGAATGGCAAGACAAAATCAAAGAAGCACTACACCAAAATGTGAAAAGTATGACTACATTATGACTACATTTGTAATCATAAAGGACATTTATGACTACCATGACTATAGTGCAATCAAACTCATTGCAAAGGCCATTAGTCATATTTTTGGTCATAAATGCCATAAGCATTGGATCTTTGACTACTATAATCATAATGGCTTGTGTCTTTTACGACTACAATAAAATACCTATATTATTATTATTATATTATATTATTATAAAATAATGATAACTACACCGGTTTCCGTAATTAATGTTAATACCAAATTAATGTTAGTTCCCATTTAATGTTATTAACATTAATGGAGGAATGGGGGTGTGACCAGTTATGGGGTGGCCGAACGGAAACCTGATT
>Ga0116227_10004634_pt1 | contig 29695 bp, 24 predicted proteins | sample S1TSphgellanicum_FD_89693 | JGI IMG/M metagenome (GOLD analysis project Ga0116227, IMG submission 89693) | Host-associated microbial communities from peat moss isolated from Minnesota, USA - S1T2_Fb - Sphagnum magellanicum MG | ecosystem: Host-associated > Plants > Peat moss > Unclassified... | reverse complement strand
TTTTTTTTTTTTTTTTTTTTTTTTTTTTTTTTTTTTTTTTTTTTTTTCGTTTTTCTTTTTTTTTCTTTTTTTTTTTGGTTTGTGTTTTTTCTTGCACATTAATGATGTCATTTTTTGTTGTGTGCAAGCTACACTTGCACAATATTTTTTGCCACAATACATACTTGAAGGATAAATAGAGGAAAAGAAAATAAGTTATTTATCATTGTAAATGTTTGTAATTGTTAGAATTTAATTTTCATGTAACAAAAATAATTTAAATTTTCAAAAAAAACGCACATTTGGCAAAACATATGTATCTTTATTTTTTCGCCTTGTTGAATATTTTTCTTCTTCAAAATGTCTAGGGAGAGTGAAAATGAAATACAATTAAAAATGGACATGGAATATATTTCAATGTCATTGTCACTAAAAAACAAGGGGAATACTTTTTACAATATGCATATCTCATTGTTGGACATTTATGGATTGAAGTATGATTTTGATATTTTTATTGAAGCATGATAATTTTGATTCAAATATTCTTATTTTTTAAGATCCTAATAGATATCTAAGCTTTATGGTTTTAATTTTTATGGATCATAAAAGATTAGGCATTCATCTTGATTTCTTCTTTAGGAGTCAAAAGGCTGTTTTTTGTGGCTAGTAACTCACACCCAATGACAAAATCCACATAGAATATTAACTCTACTACTTCAACATGGTTCAATTGCAAAGATTGAACAGAAATTCAAAGTAAAGTCAGCTAGTCCAAATAATAATACTTTTTAACATCCTTTTAGTCCCAAAAACCTTTGGAGCTCCCACAACACAATAGGTATTCTTTTCAAAACAAAACACATTTCATTCCTAGTTTAAATTCCTTAAAAATATCATGCATGAACTACCACACAATCATTCCAAAAATCTTAAACAACTCATCCTCTCCCTTGTGTTAGTCTTTACAAAAACACATGCATCAACTTTGGACCTTTTCTTAACATTCTTAACACATCGAAAGTCTTTTCATTAGGATTTTTTTCATTCAATCTTCTTGATCAAATACTACTTCTACCTATTTATAACACCCCAAAGTCAAAATCAAACCACATTTTTTAATCCTCCTTACAACTTTAGTCATTTAGCTTCCCTTTTATCACACCACAACCCTTTATTTTCCTTCCTCAGCCTGCCTCAAAATCTTCCTCCTCATTTCATCTCTTTGCTTCCCCAAAATCCTCTTGCCAATCTCCTTCCAGAAATATGATCCACGAATCTCCTAAAACATTTTCATTGACCTACGGAGATTGCATTCCATTTCAACAACTAACTCCTTATGTCATGACCTGTAAAGCAACAAAAACAGACAAAAAACCTAAACATGTTATAAGTAAATTATTTTATTTTATTTTAAGCACCGTTGAACCATTGCACCACCAACAGTCTAGTCGTAATCTAAATTAAAGTTTGTAGACTTCATTCATAGAAAAACAGATGACATTGTTTTTAAGTTATACCATAGCTATGGAAAAAAGATGTGAAATGAAATTTTCAAATAAAAAATAGTAGAATAGATAGAACTATAAAAAAACAAATGAAAAATAAAATTGCAAAAATTGCATATTCAAAAGGAAATGTGAAGTGGTCATATAAATATGCATTATGTTGGTTTTGTATTGTGTTAATGATGGGAAATATGAAATGGGGATTCCCCGCATCATGGGATGTATCATTTGTTATAGTAATCATGTAAATGCACATAATCCAAGTGCTAAAGAAAAAAAAGGTGTGATAACATATTATAAAACATATGGAATAATAATTTTAACAAAACATGTGAATGCAAATCACGAAATTATTTTTAAAAAACTTGAGAAAGAAGTTAATAACTTAGTCAAAAGAATTGTGAATAAACAAATAATGAAATATAGGTTTAATGTGTCTAACGATGCAACATTTTTTTCTTTTAACTCCTTAAAGTCAAGTACACATGGCGTATAACTTAAATTGGTATTTCAGGTAGCCTAAAACATTATTAATATGTCATTAATTTATTTATTTTTAAATTTCTTATATCTACAATTTAATTACAAATGTATTATTTATTAATGTCAACAATAATAATTAATAGTAAGTGTTTTTTTAATAATATTATTAATATTTGCTAGGTTATAAATTGGCCTAATTTAACTTGAATTCGTATTAATTAACCCAAGGTATTGTTACATTATAAGGTTAGACATAGGCATAACTTAAGAAAAATATTGGTTAACTTAAAGTATTATGGTCAAATAATAACAATAATAATGTTATTAAATAACATGTAATTAATTTATTTTACAACTACCTATACCTAAACAAGATTCATAAGCATATCAACAATAGTTGATTATATATATATTAGCGGTCCTGGTGGGTATACTGCTCCATAGAAGCAAGCTCTCCGCCAAACGTTTGGATAGATTTTGCAGAAATCACACTGGCCAAACTTTGTGTGTGGACGTGCTGCCACCGCCATGACTCCTCCTCCTCCTCCCGTTCTTTGCCTTGGATGGATGGAGGGACGAATGAATGACGAAATGGACGACAAGACGGACGGATGGAAAGGACGACCACCCAAGCTTATTATATAAGTAAATATATATATGTATAATTTCTATCCTTGGGTACACCACCTTTACTGATCTTAATGGGAACTAATATTAATTAACCCAAAGTATTATTAACTAATTATTTCCTTATGTTAAATAAATGTTTAACTTATAAACAAATTATTGGGAATTTACTTTGGGTATATTAAAGGCAAACAATAAAAATACTAACATTATTAATTAATATGTCACAATGTTGTAAAGCTCGGGGTGGGTGGATTTGTTTAGAAGTTCGACACACACGATCCGGTCATAATCGATGATGTCACGCGATTTGTCCTGGCTGTGTAGAATGATCAAAATGTGACCAAGCCCTGCTTTTGCCATTCTATTACATGGATGTTCGCCCTCGTAGTGCCCAAAACACCATTCTGCAAAAGGTCTTTGAGGAGGGCATTGAGCTTCATGTTGAACACCCTAGATGTCAAGTCAGGGCGGTCGTGGGCTTCCTCCCTAGGCCTCAGCTCATGCAGAATCTATGGTCAATTTGGGTTGCACATCATGGTTATGAATAGGTTAGGTTTCCCAAACATTCTGACCAAGGCCATTGAATCCTGGTAGAATTGGTTCATGTGGCGGGGGCTACCAGCAAAAGTGGCTAGAAGGACCACCATGCGCCCAAAGTTGGTGTTGTTAGCCCTGTCTTGCTGCATGGCATCTACCATTCCTTTATATTGGTCAGCACGCAGGGTGGTCTGGTTGAAGCGCACCCACCGCAACTGCTGCCCTTCAACCTTGGAGTACTGGCGAACCACTCACTCTTGATATAGCATCTTGCCATAAATGAACGTGCTGTTGGTGGGAGGGTTGCGGTCATGCATGAAGTAAACCGTGTATTCCCTAGCAGTAACCTTACAAGCGATGTGCCCTACGGTAGCTCCTCTGCCTCGGCCCCTACCACGGCCCCTAGCTCCACCACGCTCGGGGTCCACTGCCGGCTTCGCATTAGGCTGCTGCTCATCTTCAAATGGCTGCTATTGTTCGTCCTCAGAGCTTAGCCCATCCACAACCGCAGGGGTAGTGCCAGTAATATTTGGGTGCCAGTCGGGCTTTCCGTGTGGGTGGAACAGGACAAAATGCAGAGGGTCATAAACATAGCACGCATCATTAATCCTCCATAACCCCCGCCCCTAGCCCGCACCCTGATGTCTCGTGGATTGCTATCACCATCGCTTGTGAGCAGGCACAAAAGGGAAGACAAATCAGGCACAGCCGGGACAGTTGCTTGGATGATGGAGGGAACGTGCTATGGAAAAACGTAGCAATTACGACGGCCAACACCATAAAAAACAGCACAAAATGGGGCACCAAAAAGCAGCCATGTAACCACCTCATTCACTCACCAAGCATTGGGGCGGCCACCTCGTTGGATGTGGGGGCATTGTAGTGGCGGCGGTCAACACTGCCATCAACACGGATGACAATCTCATAGTTAGCCAGGTCTTGAGGGGGCAAATCCATGGCTTGCACAAAGCGCTGAACATAGACATTACTCCCCAAAAACATCTGTTACAGCTTCTATAAAGTGCGATGGTCCAGGTCTACGTTGCCTTGACCGAGAGTAACAAAACGGGCAACAGCTTAAGCATCCGCATTGTCTATGATGTACATCTGGGCAAACTGATGGGGCTCCCTTAAGGAGGTGCCAATGGCCCCAGCAAATGATGCACATCGCCCCTTATGGCAATCATATTGACCCCATCTACGAGTGATTGGATGTTAATGCCAAAGGAGGCCATCTACAAGGAAGAATTGTATTTTGGATATGCTTGCGAAAAGATACGGTGACAAGGGGGAGGCATGCACCAGGGGCAGGCTTAGAAATGAGCAGGTCCCGCAATGGTTTAAGAGGAAGAATGGGGAAAAGGGCCTCATAGCTACAAGATCTGCCTTTAGCACAGCAAAGCTCTACGTGTCCCCGAGAAGCCTCATCAGGCCAAATCATAACTCGGCAATGCTAGCACTCAGCTGTCCTACCCCCTATGTCAAACACCAGAACACTAGCCTCATCAAATTCTGAAAAGGGGACGCAAGCTGCTATGTGCAAATCTTGTTAACCCCGCGCCTGCCGTTGCCGCTCGCGATCGCGGTCCCGCCGTTACTGGCGCTGCTGGTATGTCAACTAGGCACGAGCCTCCGCCTGCTACTCGCGGTTACGGCACCGCTCCTACTGCCACTCCTGGTCTGTCAGTCAAGCACGGGCCTCTACGTGCTGCTCATGGTCACGGTCTTGTTACTGCTGCCACTCCTGGTCTGTTAGCCGGGCACGGGCCTTTGCATGCTACTTGCAATCGTGGTCCCGCTATTGCTGCCCGGTTGCGGTGGACATGCGGTCTAAATAGTTCTGTTGGCGGTCAACGGTAGACAGCATGTTCCTGCAGGCGGCGTTCACATTAATCGCAACGTTAACAAACGCATCGTTTTGCAGGATGTGCATGAAGAGCTATAGGGAGGTGCTGCAGCGTCACCGATGGTTGAGCGGTGGTAGCCAGGGGCCCTAAATGGACTTGGAAGGTCCAGCCCTCTGTGGGAAAAAGGAGGTGTTGGTCAGCTGGTTCTGTTGTTGGTAGTATGGTAGTATAGTCTATAAATGTTGAGGATCTCTTTAGCCTTTTACTCCCAAGCTTGAATCTGCTGGTGCATCAGCTGCAACTGCCGGATTTCGTTAGGTGGAAAGGTCTACAACCTTGGAGGAAAGGAGATCTGCAAGGAAGCTCAGAAGCTTCTTGAGCCCCCGGTCAAAACCTGATCTCCCCGGCCTGCCCCTTTCCCGTGCACAGCCCGCCCATGCTCACCCACCTTCATTCAGAATCCGTTGCCACCGTCCTACCTACAGCGCTAAGCTCGTGGGAACATAAAACCCCTTCCTAAGCCCTGTCACTGAGTGACTAACTGACCAAATGAATTAATATATTTGAAATATTACTTACATTAACTACTTATACCTACAATATTTATGAACATATTAATTTTAAACATCAAAATTAAAAGTCATCAATAAATAATAATTAATTTACTAATATTACTCACCACCTTGATTAAACTATCATAGTTTAACCTAGTTTGAAATACAATTTCTTAACTACTAATAATAAAAATAAAAGTATTATTAACTCATTAGATTACACATAGAAGTAGTGTAAAAAAAATTCATCTAACTTAAGGTAGTATGCCTAACTTTAGTTAATATAAAGTATTCATAATGTTGATAATAATATTATAATGATTCACCTTAAACCTTATAATTAATTATATTTTCATTTATCATAATTTTAATAAATTATCGAGTAATTATTATTAATTGATCAATTATAAAATGTTGGTAGTATTTCATTTTTCTAACTAAGTTGATGTTCAACAATTTTCTCTACGATCCATTAAATTTTTTTGATTTAACAAAATTATAATTAATTTCAAAAACACCTCAATCCAAATAATATAAACCATATTATCCACATAATACACCATGCACCTCAATTTGTGTCGTATTTTTTAATCAAAACCAAAATAAATGACCCAAAATTTTGAAAATAATCATTATATACAAGGAATAAACAATTGTCACATACATGGAACAAATTTGGGGTTTATTTATACTTAGGTTATTAAAACACAAAACGAAAAGGGTTCCAGTTTTATAATGTTTTCAATGTACTTATAATTTGATGTAAATGACTTATTATTTATGTGATTATCTAAAGATTAGTTTTAATAATTTATTTGGTCATTGAATTTTTTAATTTAATAATGGTTTGATCATTCATCATTAATTAATTACAACTTTAATGAATATGCATGATTTTAACATGATAATTCATAATAAAAAAATTTGTTCGCATTAATGTGCATCATTCAAACACAATAATTCATAAAAAATATATAATTGTTCACATTAATGTGCATGACTCAAACATGATAATTCATAATGAAAAAAAAAATGTTCGCATTAAAGTGCATGCCTCAAACATGATAATTCATAATGAAAAAAAATTTGTTTGCATTAATGTGCATGCTTCAAACATGATAATTCATAAAGAAAAAAAATTGCTCACATTAATATTCATGCCTCAAACATGATAATTGATAAGGAAAAAAAAATTGTTCGCATTAATGTGCATGCCTCAAACATGATAATTTATAAAAAAAGTCTTTACACACAATATTATGCAAAGATTTTCCTATGTATAAAATTTTAGAAATTTTTTTTATTTAGTTTCATTTTGATTAATATATAAGCAAATGTTTATTGCTTTTGGAAAACACTTTCATTTTATTATAACAACTTGTGATACAAATGGAAATTTATTAAAATTAAATTTCTGAAAATAATTGAAAGTTTAATTTTTAAAGGTTTTCACATAGTTTACGAATGTGTGAAATCCATGGTAAAATAATGGTGTTGCATAATATTAACACATATAAAATACATAGATGAATGGATATTTGAGTAAATAAGAACATAGATTTTTATAATTATGTAATAAAAATATATAGTTTCAATTGTATACATGTTTGTGGTTTACATGATTTCCTTGTTATGTCTCCATCAACTTTCCAAAGGAAGATATTCCCCTCATGTTCCAATTATGTTCCTTGAATTCTCAATTATTTATTTTATATGATCCCATTGTCAATTCATTTTAATCTCAAATATTTTTGCGAAAATTATTTTCCTTTTATTTACAAACATAATAACCAAATTTGAAATCCATAAAACTGAACAACATGAATATTTGTAATTGTGTAATAAACAAAAAGGTGTAACATGTATTAAAAGGTCTTCGATTTTTTTTTTTAATTTGGTTGTATAGGTGAGGAGGGGAACAAATCCTTTTACAAAGATGATGCATAGTAAAAAAAAATTTACAAAATTTTCACCTTTTCATTCAGAAAATAAATTATCCCTATAATTTGTGAAAAGTGTTTAACTCAAGTGAATGATTTGAAATATGTATTCATGTATTAAAATTGTATTATCGTCAAAAAGATTTTATTTAATTTTAAATATTAGTAAATTTGGTGAAAAAAATTACGTGTGTTTGTGTGTGTGTGTGTATTAACAAATTTGACAAATTATATTTTGCAACAATAAATTTTGACTTATGAATGTTTTTAAAAACTCAAAATATATTTGTTTTTATGATTACTTATTTTAGATTTGATAAGCAACCTAAACATGTAATTATTTGTATATTTGAGGTCCCAAAAGTAATTGGTCAAACCTTGATCAATAATTTGAGAAGTTTGTTTAATCAATATGAATTGAAAAAAAATCATTTTTTATGTCAAAAATGAAGGGTCAAATTTAAATATTATGATAATTGCCATGAAATCCATTTTGAAATGTGAAACTTTAGGTTTGAATGAAAATTTTCATAGGATTTGTTTTAATCATTTATTTTTCCTAAAACATGTCAATATGTTACAATTGATGAAAAAAACGTAAAATTTGTTTCAATCAAATCTATGTAATTACATTTGTGGAATTGCATAATTTAGCCTAAAATATATATGAAAGACATATATAAATGGAACAAGGCTTGTGAAAATTTTGATATTTGTTCAAAAAAATTGAAAATTTCCATAAAGAGAAGATGTGTTTTTAATATTTTTATTATTTGTTATTTCTCATTTGAATTTTCTTTGAAATCATTGGAAATATTAACATGGTACTTTTACTTATGGTTAAAAACTTGTGAACAAAACTATCATGTTCATAGTGGCTTTACAATTCAAAGATGTCATTATCTTTTGTTGCAACAAATAAAATATTATTAAAATCATTAGCAAAATGGAACTTCTTTTTATTTGGCACATTTTAAAAATAATTGTGGATCCACTTTCACTTATTGTTAATTTTTGTGTTTTGAACCAATATAATAATCATTGGTTGCCTTTTAATGTAATCTATCATTAATATGTGATTAAAATTTGAAGAAATTATAATCCCATCAGTTCAAATGATTGATGATGATTTTGGAATTATTTTTCAATTAGCTTTGTTTGTTTCAAACATTAAAAAGGAAATGTGTGGTGTTTTAATTTTTTAACTTTTTAAAAAATATATATGAAAAAAAAACTCACAATATGTTATATTTGATGTTAAATCTTAAATTTAAAAATCCTCACCTAACACTTTCTTTTTTTGATTAAAAAATGTGAATATTGTTGAGGATTATGATAAGTGTGTTTTATATCTTATGTTTCTAAAATGTTATCATCATTTGCATTCCATGTCAAAATTTCAAATTAGATATGTAAAATAAACAATTGATGAAAATTATAATTTAAATATTTCTCAACACATTGCTAGTATAATTGAATCAATGAAAGACCTTATCATTATAGAAATGTTAAATTTTAAGCATTACCAAATGCATCTAATGAATCAAATGTCCTTTGCAATAGTAGGGAAAGCATGAAGCTATGTTTTTTTTTCTCGATTTTTTGGTTTGTCAAATTTTAAGCATTATAGGATTACCAATTAAGTTTAAAAGGAATTTTTTTAAACATGCATGCTCACAAGTTTAAAAATATGTGATTTATAATAAAATAATATAAAGAAATTTATTTTTGTGAGTGAAAATGGGCCAAATGATCTTAGAGTTTGTTATAAGCCACTTTTCAATTTGTTAGAGTTAATTAAAAATTATTTCAATTTAGAAGAGCTAGAAAAATATGAAAGTTCATTTGAGTGAAATGAAATTGTGCATATATAAAATGTTGGAGGCAAAAAAAATCACTCTTTGTTATTTATATGTTTTTAGAGTTATTTTTGCAATTTAAAAAAATAAAAATTTCAAGTTGAAAATAATTGAAGTTTTATTAACTATTAATTTTACTTTTCTGATTCATTTTTAAAATAAAAATTTCAAGTTTGAAATAATTGAACTTCTATTAACTGATACGTGAAAACCTCCTTTGAAAATTGATTGGTATGAAATGTGCAAGAACCGACATTTTGATAATTGGCTGAAATGTTTTTTTAAAATAATTTGAAAGCTTGCCCAACTCTCTTCAAGATGAATTTTTTTAAATCTCGTTTAAAACCTAGACCCGACAATTCTCAAAAAAACTAGAGAACCACCCAACATTGGAATAAACATTGCTAGGTGCAAAAATGGTAAGGGTGAGCATATTTAAAATTTTCATTTGTTTTAGGTTGCTTTTCATAATGGCCGCATGGGTGGGGCAATGTTGGCCTAAATTGGAGTAACTTCTTCATTAATGCCCATAACTGGAATTTTTCTAGGCCATTTTTTTTCGGGCAACATTTGATTGGCTAACATCTAGGGCCATAAATAAAAACTTAAGCACCTAAACTCAAAAATTGTTCTTCATATAACAAATGACGATTAAATAGGACATGGGCTGACCTACCCAATAGCAAATTTGATAATAATCTCTAAAATATGCTTCCCCTTGCACTTTGAAACAACCTTTTGGATGAGAAGGACAATGAAATTCATACATTAAATTTCAATTAAACTTGAAACTGCAAAATCCCATATTCTGAAATAAATAAACATTTGACAAATAAATGCTGAACATCAATCATCAGAGCGAAATTTTTAGTATTTCTTTTGTTTCTCACAACATTGTGCTCATTGCATTTTGCCCATGTTGGGTATGATTATAGGCCTCACCTTGATTTGAAAAATGAAATGGATTTAATCAACTATGTTTTCCAAATTGGTTCAACTCATTTTTAAATCAAAGGTTTAGGATACAAACATATAAACCTCACCTAGTTTGCTGATCAATGGTTGATGATCATGAAAAACAATAATTTCCATCGTTCTTGTGAAGTAATGATCCATTGTTGTCAAATTTACAATTACTAGAAAGCATTTGAAGGCTCTTGAGAATGTTCGACTTGCCTCCCTTGACTTCCAAGTTTGCCATAGAAAGGATTGTTTGTGCACCATCTTCATCAACTTTCACCCAACTAAACCAATTAGCATAATTGTTTGCCCTTCAACATTGAATCCCATTCAAATTACTTTACTCATCCATATAGCATGATGGATAGTTCATGCTGTACACAAGTAAATTAAACAAGCAACAAAATTGAAAATTAAAACTTAACTCTCTTACTCCTTAGTTTTTTCATCTTGCACATAACCGATCACTATTATGATGATCGGGTCTAAACTTTGCAATAATCAAATCATGATCAAACACTACATATCCAAGCATTGCAGTCCATTCAAAACCGTTTAGGCTCCCAACATATTTTTCATAGATTTGTTCCAAGCTCTTTATTTTGGACTACTCCATGAGACCAACAAGCTCTCCATTGAAAACCTTAGACACTAGCAACCTAACACCCACAACTCCAGTGCACATTGCCTTGTCACCTGTGGTTTCTGAAATAGACATTGGAAGAAAGAAAGAAGAAAACAAGAGAAGTGCTAAAATGGCAACATCAAACACTCTTCAAGGTCCATGGCATGCACCATAAAAAGGGTCAGCTTCTATCCAAGGTCATTCCACCAAGATAGAAAGCAACCTCCGATTTTCATTTCTTTGAAATCCTAGCCATGATTCCTAGATGGAGACTCCTTTCATTACCACATTTCGAGACTGGGAGAGATAAGGAAACTTACTAGGAACAACTCTGCACCACCATCAAGAATCTGTTACATTGAAATTCAGTGATCACAAGAGGCACTGTCAGAAATGCTACAACAGCAAGGTAATGAAACAGTTGCAAGTCATCCCTTCCCATCAGGCAACGCCCACAGAACTTCATGACACCTACAAGGCTGTTTCTGACCCACCAAAACACATTTTTTCCATTAATTACTTCACAACCAACTTAAGGGACTCAGAAAATTTTGGTAACCCTTTTCAGACAGATGTGAGAATGAGAATAACATCACTGATGCCTTCATAATTTTGGTTTCAGTGTGATGGGGGACAGACATTGGAACTATTGATCTTCAACAAGGAATTCACAATAAGCATGTGCAGCTACATCCCTTCCAATGACAGTTTCTTCAGAGTACGTCTGTCAGAAACATTTTCCACTGTTACACAAGAACTGAGTGGCAGCTGAAGAAACCACATTGTGACTACTTATCAAGATGAAGCCACCTGCGACAGCAAACTCTGCACAGGTTCAACCCAGCATGAAAGTCAGCAGCATGACCCACAAACCCATCACTTGGAATATCATTGCTTAGACAAGCCACAATGGATCAGCCTGACTTGCATGATAAAACAGGTGGTCTAATTGATTACACAATTCTCATTACAGCTGATCTGCTCAAGGGCACCTTCACAATCAACTCTTGTCCATACTCAATTCACATGAAGTAGTTTTATGTTGAGATGTAAGAGACAGACCTGGTGTGCACGTTGGGAGCACTCCTTAAATAATTTCACAGTGTTAGCACATTCCAATGGATTCTGCAGAACCCAAGAAAATGACCAATAAAAACACTACATCCCATGATGAGATGTGCACAAAAAGCTCAATTCACTTACAGAACAATCACAAGGGTGATTTCAAATGACACACACTGGTGTGTCACAATAACAAACTTAAAAACACAGGTCAGATGGTTGCACCCACCTTGCTGTTCTCACGATAGCACTGAATGCAGGCCTCCTTCTCATTTGTACAAGGAACTGGCTGTGATGGTGCACTGTTTCAGCAAACGCCACCTATATAACCCTCAGAACAGAAGCACATTCTTGCCCATGACATACACCTACAGCATTTGTACAGTGGGTGCAAGGTTCAAAGAATGAACACATGATTCACAGGGAAGGGGAGCACACACACAAGAACTGTTTCTCTTGAAGTTCCTGAGCAAGTTGCTTCACTTTCCCTAGCTCCTCCTCCTCTTGCTTTTGCAGTTTTTCTCCTAATTTCTCCTGCCCATTCACACATATAACCCTTCCTCAAACTCAACCAGAGCCAACAAAAAACCTTCCCTCAAACTCAGCAGAAAATACTCATGATGGACTTCACATATGTGAATGTAATAATGTAGAATGTCATCCTGAGGAGGTTTGTACCAGAAGCAACCTTGGTGACAGTAAACATATCCAATAGAAGACTTGAGGTGACTCCCATGTCAACAACTTAATGGTAAAAAAAAAGAACAAACATGATGTGATACTGAGGACCATCACAGAAGAGAAACAAGGGGAGAGATACAAAAGAAAGACACAACAAAGAGATCTGACAGGAGGTGAACAGTATACAAATGAGAGCTTCAAAAGTTTTCATGTACTAGACAATAAGAAAAGAAAGAGGAGACATGCATGAGTTGGTGGTGTGTGTTTGAATGAAGGACAGAGAGAAAATCTCACACTTTCTTCCAGAATCTTGTAGATTGGTACCAATTCCTTTTTTAGATCATTGTTCTGTTGGAGTCCAGGAAGTGCAGACAAGAAACCAGGGTAAAAGGGTCTGGGAATCTCTTGGCTAACACCCTCTTCTTGATCAAGCACTTCCCTTCCCATCTGTCTTCTAATCACTGGTTGCCGAGGAGCCACTATAGGAGGAGGAGGAGAAGAAGGAGGAGGAGGCTGCTTTGGTTTGGCAGCCTTTCTTGGCTGGCGATGCTCTTTGGTAAGTTTAAGCATCAGCTCTGGTGTCACCTGTTATTCACATACATGTCGCACATACACAGTGATCAGTTCATGGCCGAAAACCCCCCAAAAAAAACATGCAACACAAACAAAATGCAACATGTGCAACCTGAGATTGCTACTACACACTCCTCCCCTTTCTTCAGCTGTTTATTATCAATGAATCCTTACAAGAGTCTGAAAAAGACATTGTAAAATCTAGAACAAAAATAGGTGGATCCCTGGATGTGCTTCATTCAAGGAAGAAGCCCGAGTGTCCTTGACTAAAGAACATGGTTTCCACCGCCACCACCAGCAAAAACTTCTGGCATTCTTCTTTTCCTTATTTCTTTCTAGCTTTGTAAAGCTTTTGTCTCCAAAGCTTCAAAAGCAAATGCTAAACATATTACTTACACACCATTGAAGAGATGAGCAGCTGATAGATTGCAGTCAGTTGCCTTCCTTCCTTCCTCCAAACCCTAACCTTCAACCCTAAATTCCATTCTTCTAGCATTTCATTCTTCTTTGCATTTGTCGATTTTGCGGAGAAACAAACCGTTTGTCGTGAAGGAAGGAAGGAAGGAAGGAAGGAAGGGTTGATGCATTGCTTGTAGGATTGTTCAAGCACCAATGCTTTTTGCATTGAGCATGACTTAGAAGAATCCATGATTTTTATTTATTTAAAAAAAAAAACCCACAACAACGAAGGGGAGACAAGCGAGCGAGCGAGTGACTAACCCAAGAAACCAAACAGTAGTGATTCAACGACTACCCCAAGAAACAACAAAACAATGATTCAAAAAACCCCGACTCTTGTTGACTTTGACATGCAAGAAATCCAAACCTGCAACGCGAATGGATCGTTGATCTGCGCCATAGTAGTAGTAGTAGTAGTAGTAGTAGTAGTCGAAAGTATTGGTCGTTGTCGTCGTCTTCGTCGTCCTCTTGGCTCCTCAAAAGAAACCCCAAATCTTACAATTCCTCGTCCGTCCCTCAACCCAAGTACTTCGCTTCAGATCTATCACTCCCTTCTCTCCCCCACCCCTTTGTTGCAATCAACAACATTCTGCCCCCGTCTTGCTCCAAGAAACAAAGATACTGATGCGTAACCCGACGTGCGATCGTTCTCTTCGTATCACCGTACACGTGTTGCCCACTCACTCGTCAGTTCCCGCTTGAAGAACGTCGCGGGCGCGTCTTATGCGGTATCTTTACGAGAGGGATATCGATGCATGGGTCGATCGATCGATCAAGTGGGGGTACATGTACAGCAGAAATTTTGCATCAGCATCTTTGTGAGATTCCTCATGAACTCGAATGATGAGAAAGATGGAGATAGTGACAGCACTGCAAAGACAAAATCCAAGTACGTACTCGAAAGGATTTGTGAGCAAACCTAGCCTGCCAAACGACAATCTCAAATGGTACAATCAGTTCTTCGAATGTCTCCAATGATAGGAGAACCTTGACAGACAGCAAGTGTGGAGCCATGCAGATGCTGCAGTTGCAGTTCCAGAATTTGACACTTGATGTCCTCGATATCATGGCATCTCTGTATCTGAAAATGGAATCCTTAACCCTTTGCATCCATACTAGACATAGTTATTGCTTTTCTCATGATACTTTGTGTGCATGTTGCGGATTGCAGATACCGACACACTGCAACCATTTTGTGTGTCCTCCTGTGCATGAAAGAGAGCCAACCCTTAAGCAGAAACATGTGGTGCATGATATTGTTGACATGACATCCTACATTGAGGTAATCTGTGAAACCATCCAATGAGTATTCAAAAGCTGGTAGAAATCACAGATGAGGCTCCTTGAAATTTCCACTGCAACATAAAATATCAAAGTGCTTGAGTCTCCACAGCTGGACTTTGATATTTTATGTTATATTTAGTCGCTGTTGGCTGGCTGGTGTGCAACAAATACTTTGGTGTATAATTTGATAAGAAAAAGGACATAGATAGGTTGCAACAACATTGGGAAGGGCGATGTCTACCTGTTATTGTAATCATGGGACAGAGGTTGGAAAAAACTATGGTTGGAAAGATCCAATTCTTGTTCCACATGAATCTAGAAAAATGTTTAAAGACACTCATTTTAAGCCTGCAGACTCCAATTCTGTCAAAAGAGACTGATGTTCAAAATCTTACTATGTAGCACATGCAGTTCAGGTGGATCGACCAAAGGTGGTTCCATGTGCAGTTAGCATCCAGTTAGCATTTCAGGTCAAATCCTCCATACAGTTGTGACTTCCATCGAATTGTGCAGTCTATCCCACCTTAAGCTCAGAATTTGTGTTCCTGAAATGCTGCTAGATCGGTTTGAAGTTCATATTGAAGCAGCAAGTTTCCCTTTTCAACAACACAAAAGTTTTGTTACCATTGACGAGTGCATCCCAGCTGTTGCAATCAGATTACTGTATGTACATTTCAACCATTTATTGCAAAATCCAAATAGACTTTTGTATTACACACCACTCTATAGGCTACACAAAATACAGAGTCATCATGAATAACCTGCCTTTCCTGGAATATAATGAAAATTGGGTATCCAGGAAACCCACTAATGATACACTGGATTATCTACAACACGGTCTAAACATCCCAGGCTGGTAAAATAGCTAATAACAACCCAATGTTCGAATATTTGAAGTTTAATATCACACCTGCGGTTTCTGTGCACCTTCACCAGCAGCAGAAATCAAATCCTGTTTGTGTTCACCCACACCAAATACGCCATTGTCAAGATGTTCAATTCTAGCTCATGTCCAGTCAAACACCAGTTGACAGTGGATTCCAGGTCATTTGAGCTTGATACCTCATTGGGAAGCAGTCTTGTGAGGGTAAAAAGGAAGATTCAAGAAGGGACAATCTTAGATTAGCAGTTGATTATGATTCAACCACGTTCGACCAATCCTGGATTAAGGAGGTTCAACTCTGGACAGGGTAAAAGCTGCTTTATGAGGTGTAATTGCAAGCTAATTGTTGCACCTTCCAATGGGCAGTTCCATTTGGACTGAAATTGAAGTTGCAGATGAAACCACTACTGAAATCAGATTTGATCATCTTTCCCACAACATAGGCTCGTGATTGCACAGATCCAATTACTTGCAATGGAACTCCAGTGGTCCCAGTAGCTTCGTACAATGTGGTGAAACTTGGGCTAGCACCATGTAGATACTTTGTGGAAGCTGAAAGTTTCACCTGGTATTTTGTTGCCACTTGTTTCTGGAGGAAATTCAAACCAATCTGCATGCGACTCAAACAACAGAGGAACATGTCAACACAATTCTCTCTTCATGGTTGCAGCTAACGCAGTTCTGTCGATCCGCTCTTTAAGCATACAAGCTTCATTTCAAAATAGCACTGCCCATCCTGATTGGTCACCCAACCAAACATTTCCCCAGCCTAAGGTACTTAAATGCAGAGTTCCTATGGGATCTATGTCCACCTCAGTTCTATATCCATCTGATACTTTCATGAACATGAGCTGCAAAAAAGGGACAATAACTTGCCTAAAAATGGTAGGCCTACATCCAGTAGGACCCAACTATGCCTAGAAACACCACTTGCACATCAAACAGTCCTGAAAGCTCCCCAATTCCTAGAATTAGAAACAATGGGAAAAATATTTTCTTGGCCCTGACATCCACACATGGAGGAGTTAGATTATTTAGCTAAAGTGTTGGTACCACACCTGGCCTGTTCCCAAGGGGAGGTCAAGGTACATAAGGTTCACATTAGAAGGCTCGACATGGTACCCAAAGGTACTGGAAGGATTATACAACTGGAGGTCAAGAGTAGCATTGAGTGAAACTGTCTTCGTAGGAACACCTCCATTGTCAATCCCATCCTGCAAGTTGAAATACTGAAATGCAATACGCTGCACAATTTTAAATCCAGAGCAAAAATCAGTCACAAAAGAATCCACTACTAAAAAGACAGTTCAAGAATCTGTGGGTCGATGCAGGTTACAAACTAGAAGATGAAACCTTAACAGACACAGATGTACAAAAAACTTTTATCAGTTGAACACTTCATGCAAATATTCTTGTGACTATTTGTGCAAAGATAAAAGACCGCTATGGCAAAGCAAAGAAAATGAGCTGCCTTTTTTGGAGTGCCACTGACACACACATAACATGTATTAGTACCAAGATGATTCTATACCATGAAACAAAGGAAACAGATTGTCTTTGTTTATTTGCTTAGTTGTTGGAATTTACTTTACTATCAGTGTGCAAAAGAAAGATTCGGAAGTCTGTACAAATGCTTTGACCCAAAGGGCTGTCAGAATAGAAACAAAACCAAGCAACTTACTGTCTCATAATAGTCGAAAAGACTTTCATGAATGATACAAACTCGCATCAGCCTAAATTCTTCTGCAATTGACAAATTGTTCTAAACTATTGCAAAAGACTTTGTGAGAATGACAAGAACATTGATTCAACCCATTTCCTCCATTTGTAGTAGGTACTGTCCATAAGTAAGACAAAGAGAACAGTGAGAACAGTCAATTCCACACAAAAATACTCGGAGAAAAGCAAAGAAAGCAGAAGAAGAACCAGAGGAAGCAACAAAACAAAAGGCAAGCAAAAAGAGACACATGGGAGAGGAACTCATGGACAGGAGCAGCTTCAAAAAACACTGGAACTTTTGAGATGGAAGGGAGAACAGAAAGAGAAGCAAGAGAACTCCAGAAGTAGCAATGAGAGCAGAATAGGTACTCTAGAGACAGAGACACAGAGAGAGTGTGTGGCGACAGAAACCAAGAGCTGGGAAGAGGCACCTACCTGCACTGTGACCTTTGGGTTGTGCGGCATCGTGATGAGCCAGAAGACTAGAGCACCGATGAAGAACACGACGACGCTGAAGAGGACAGCAATCAAGAAAATGCAGCAGCGAGAGAGACTCTTCTTGGTCTCCAGCTCAGGCCCTTCCTCTTCCAAGATAGTTCCGGGAGCCCAGGCCCGATTGTAGCCCTTCTTATGAGCTGAAGAACCAGCTCCAGCACCGGCATGAGGAAGCACCCTTCGTGAGCCTAGCTTGGGGGCCGTGGTGGCCATGTTGAAAGACGTTGAGCCAGAGGAGCTGCAGTTTTTGAAGTGCTTGTGCATGGGAGATGCCATAGGACTCTCCCGAGGCGTGGCTCGAGAGAAGCTCTGCGACAGGGAGTCGACATCATGCGTTGTGGATTCGCGGGAAGGCGATTGCACAAAGTACACTGGATGTCCGTGTCTGGTGGGCGACAACGGCGGTGATGGTACCAAGCTCGATTCCGAGTCGAACGAGGCCCTCATTCTTCCGTATCGCGACATCCTGCTGACAATTTACAAAGCAAAAAACAACAGAAAGGACAAGAGAATCTCCAAGCACAATTCTAATGCCGTTATACTCCACTGTCTCCTTCTTGTCTCTCTGTCTATCTCCTGCTAATATGGAATGCCGCTTCTGCTGGTAACAAGCTACAAGAACTCTCAAATGCCTGTTCCTCTAGGACAATACTGGCATACTTATTACTCAGATTTTCAGCGCTGACAAGCTATGAACGAATCTTCTTGAGCTTTGTATATCACAGCAGGGAATTAGCTGTTCTCACAAGCGTCTCAGCGGATTGAAGAGGAGAGGGAAGACACACAGTCAAACCTAGGCAGGCACCGGCATTGCAGCTTCATCTGCACAAGCTTCGAGAGAAAAAGCACTAAAGGTCTGTCCTCCAGTACACATGCAGAAACTTGACCAAAACAAAAATGTTTCAGATACGTTCTTGAAGCTGCAAACGGGGGGATAATCACCTCGACTCTCTGTTCCTCCTCCTACTACTACTCGTCTCTAACTTCTTCAGTACTCCGATTCTTCAATTTTTCCAGAATAATGCAATCCGATCTTTAACCTTCTTTATCTAAGTTGTGGAAACTGTATTTTTCGCTCCCCTGACTGACTTACGTGCAGTTTAGCCTACTGATATCATTCACATACAGGTACTACTGCTGCAGAAGAGAAGCTCTCAAAAACCGCTCTTACAAACGCCTTGCTCCGTCTCAAAACTGAGGGGAAAAATGGCTCCAGACCTTACTCCCAAAAAAGACTCCACTAGTGCTTCGCGAAATCAGAAGCTCTCGCAGCAGAAAAGAACAAGCTGAAAACCAGAGTCTTCTTCCCCTTGGTTCTCGCTGCTGCCGCTTCTCCGCCTCTTCTTCTTCCTCTCGGGTACCTACACTGCACGCTGCACAACTGTGCACGGAAAGCTCCCGTTGGTTTAAAGGAGGCGCTGCAACCAACGAACGAATAATCTGAGGCCGCTGTCTTCGTTCTCATCGACTCATCGATCCATCCATCCATCCGCCCATCCATCCATCCATTAACTCATGGGATTAGCTGCTATGCTAGCTCACTTAAATAATAGTAATACAAATTTGGGGTGTGAAAATAGAGAAAAGCCAAAACTCCATAAATTCTTTTATTATTAATTAATATTAAATTGTTGTTGTTAGTTAGCTGTTCATTCACTAACTCATTCATTCAGTCATTAAAAGGATATAGCCTAGTTATTAAGTAAAAGAAGCAACACAAATTTTGGGTTTGGGTGTGCAAAAAAATTAACTTAAAAAAACTCCAAAAATATTATTATTATTATTACTTAATATTTTAAAAATATGTTTATTAAATTGTTGTTTGTTAAGTTTAATGATAGGTAGTAAGACCCCAACCTCTTTCTTCTTCTTCTTCTTCTACTTAACACAATTTCATGCAAATCCTTATTAACTCATATTAACACCATATGTATGAAACATCACACTATCACACTTGAATTTAAATTCACAACATGAAAAAATATATATATAACAAACTTGAATTCACAAGAATTATTATTTATTTATTATTATTATTATTATTTTATGAAGTCAATATATACAAAAGCCTCGTCTTTGGATACAAGTAGATTTCCAAAACTAAAATTAGAAAAAATGCAAAATTGAACTATATACAATTCACAATGTAAAATATTAGAAACAAAAAACTTTCACAAAACTATCTCATCAATCTATCATAACTAAGAATTATGTTTATGTATGTTTTTTAAATATTTTGAAGTGAAATGAAAGGTAACTTGCAATTTTTTTTAAGAAAAGAACAAAAGCAATTTTTAAAAGGTAATCACCCCTTTTCAAGGCTCTAAATATTATGTAACAAATTAGCAACATAAGTTGCATCGCAAATTAATAGAATAATGTTAAAATTTGTCAAATTTTTGAAATAATGGCTACCTATATAAGTCGTTATAACTAACTTATTGGCATATTGTATCATAACATCCCTTAAAATCGATGATCCCTCATCGAAATTATAGAATGTGATGTCTTGTTTTCTCAATTAAATTTGCTAGAAACATTAACATCATTGTTATTTGTTGGAACCACTATAGATTTTCATTGATCTATTTTAATGGCTCCTAGTTTTCTTTGTTTGTCAAATTGTCAATCACCACTAAAGAGAATGCAACATGTGAACCCAACAAAAAAAAATTCACTAATATTTTGAGCTTTTTCACAAATATTAAAATAAATTATTTTGAACTTCTTCATGAACATTGGAATAAACTTTTGTTATTCACATTATCAATTCAAGTCATCCTTCCTTGTTTGTAATATTGTAAATTGCCATCATCAAAATAAGTGTAACAAATTCTCACAACAAACAAATAGGCCCATAAAGCTTCAAACAAACCTCTTTTAAATCCAAAGAAAGAAAAACAAAACAAAACAAATTAGGCCCTTAGGCTTTCCTAACTATGCATTACATAGGCCTAGGTAGATCTAAGCAAACCTAAGTAAATTTAGGTAGAACTAAATAAGTCTATCTAAATTTAGGTAAGCCTTATGTAACCTTATAAATAGGCCTTAGAAAATTTGTCTTTGACAAAACCAAGACCATCCATACCTTTGTTGATTCCTTCAAAAACTCATTGTGTATTGGAATTCCTTGGAAATATCTTAGGGTAACACCCCATGTACATAGTTCATAGAGGAAGGATGAAAACCTTAAAAAAAGGGAAGAAATTTCCAATGCTTATTCCATTGTGATCTAGACCTGTGTCTAGGTTTTTGTCAAAACCCAAATGGGAGGTAGATGAGGAAATGACCTAATGGATGAAGTACTATGAGGATTTGGACTAGCCAAAAAAAAATGCCAAAAGAGGAGAAAGTTGGTAATCATGAAACTTCGATGGAGTTATTCCTTTGCTTCTTTTTTGTCTTTGTGTTGTTTTGTTGTTTAAAGGTTATGAGTTTTGGTTTGCATTTTACTTGACTTGGAGAATGTTCAGCATTTATATGGTGTTTTGTGTTGTATTTGGACATGGTGTGTTATGAAGGGTAAACAATGTGGTATAAGGAGGAGCTTTTGATGTTGAGAAGCCAAGTTCTCTATTAGACATTTTGTTTTGAAAGATGATTATTTAATTTTTCAAGTTTGGAATGTTTGGTTTTTGGGTTGGTAAGGTTTGAAAAATCTATTTGCCAATAGTTTCATGAGGGTGAATGCCCGATTATATGCAAGGGCTTTATATAGAAGGCTTTGTATTTGCAGTGCACCATAACTCTTTCAGAAGGTAGATTTGTTAGATGCATAGTTTAAGGACTAATTATAGAAAATCATGAAGATCTAAAGGAGTTTCAAGAGCAATCCTCATGGCATTTTGATATGTTGTGGGGAGATATGTCATGTTCTTGCGGATGCAATGGGTTTTATGTTGATGGGAAGGAATACTCACATCTGTGGGAGTTTCGAAAGGAATTGATTTGTGTTTGGAGAATTGGGGTTATCAAGATACATTGTTAGTGGGATGTTTGGGTTCTCAATTTCTCGTCCAACTTCCCAAGACAAATATGTGAAAGGAAGTGTAGATTTCATGTTTTGTTGTTACGGGGTGGGTGTGTGAATTGCCATAACAAGATCAGTGGGTCAAAAAAAAAAGAAGCCAAAAGGATCTTATTCCTTATATAGTCCATAAATTAATGGGTGTAATCATATTAACATGTACTATTAGCAGTTGTAACCATTATTTTATTTTTTGAATTGTAACAAAAATAAAAATTTATTTTTAAAAAAATATTATTGTGAATACAATATCTACATATCATGCAAGTTTGGAATCAATCTAATGAGTGAAAAATACAAAATTTACACTTTTAAGGACTTGTAACCATTGTTTAAAAACAATTTTGACATTAAAAGCACAATTTGAAAAAAAAAATTATAACATATTTTGAGATTTTTTAAATATACACCTTAACATAATAGTATCTATTTTTTAAATTAATTTTTAAAAAAAGATGTATTAAAAATATATATATTCTTTTAAAAAACAATGGTCTAAGGGTGCACATGTGACTCCTTACAGCGTGGTTGGACCATAATGTTATTAGTTTTATAAATGTCAATGAATCGTTGTAGAAGAAATGAATTTGAATGTTGTTTTGTTGCTCAATTTTTCTACAAAGCTTCACAATATTTACATGTCCATATTTTCATTTCAATAGGTTTTGCATTTGGTTGCCCTTTTTTTCGGTGACACTAGATTTGTTGAACTAACAATTTGTTTTAAATACTTATTTTGATCCATCATCGATTTTTTTGAATTGCAAAATTTTCCCCCAAAAAGGTTTTAACCATCATATTATATATGAAGTTCAAGTAAGTAGCCAAAAATATAGAAGGATGCTAAAATCCTCTTATTTTCATAATTTTTTATAGCTAGATTTGGCTAAATTGCATGACCAGTTATTGCATGCTTTAGCTACATCACAAAATTCGAAAATAATAACAATTTTTAAAAAATTAATGTGACCAATCCTAATTTATGTTGCACAATTTGAATTATAGGTTTTTGTAGGTGTATTTGGAAACATAAGTTATTATCATCATTTCAATTATATATATTTTAAAACACATATTTTATTACACACACACACACACAAAAGAATAGGATTATTAAAAGAGTGCAATTTGGAGCAAAAGAAATTAAAATTGGAGAATTGAAATAATTAAATGATAATTCAATAAATTTGAACATATCATAATAATTGAAAAATAGTTGATACTTTCCCAACTCCTACAATAACAATTGCACAATGTTTGCATTTAAATGACTTGCACCATCAATCCCATGTTGGAGCTTAATAAAATGTCCAGGAGACCTTCAATATTTTTCCTTGCCCACTTTTTAAACTTATTTGTTATCACCATTTTTCACCCAGGCTAATGGCATGGCATCAATAGTGAGGACATAATAATGAGCACCAATTCAATTACAAGGAAAGTCATCCTCTACTACAATATTATGTTAGGGACATGTTGGGGAAATTAGGGTTCCTACTCTAAATTTGGTTGGTGTAAAAGATGGATGAAACAAATCCTGGCAAATCACAAAATCAACTTTTCTTTGGCATAATTGGGAGGTGTAAGACAAATCTTGGTAAATCATACTATCAACTTTCTTTGGCAAAATTGGGAGGTGCGAGAAATTCCCTTGGTTGTTTTAAACCTTTGTTAGCTTTGCCCCAAAAAAAACGGGCTTTGCATTTGTGTAGGATTTAGGATACAATTTTGGCTTCAATTGGGGATTGATATGTAAACACTATATTGGAGAACTAGCTAAACTCTAGGCAATTTTTTTCTATATGAAATCCTTTTTGGAGTCAAATTATTTAACCAATGTTACACAATTGCAAAATCTTTCATGATTTTGTTTCAAACTTGCTATAGAGATCGTTTATTTAGCCATTACACAACGAGTGGAGTGTTTCGTGTTTACATGAGTAGGAAAAAAATGACAACAATTCAAATGTTCTGACAACCCATGATTTTAATTATTTATTTTTTGAAGAAGCTTCTCTTCAATCACAAGCTCTTGTTTCTGTCTTTCGAATGCAAATGCATTCCAAGTAGAATGTTCATCTTCCTGTTTTGCAAGTACTTGAATGTTGTTATCAATCCGAGTTAGGACGCTCGCTTGCTCACCATGTACATTCTCCCCATGATTATTGAACTCATGTTTCATCAAGCATCTAAGCTCTGTCATGACATGAATCCATCTTAAACAGTCTTCTAGCATCTCATGGTTATCAAGGCGGGATTCCAAACTGACTTCGTTCAATGGTGGATCATCCATCTTTATTTGCTCAAGTAAACTCCCCATAATCTACAGCCAAATCCAAACAAATGGCACACATATGAGTGTCAATGGTTTCAATCTTGTGACTAATTGGTAGCTTTTCAGGATTGTGATTTGAAAATTTATTTCAAATCGCAAATTACAACTAGCCAATGAGGTTGTGTAGGGATGGAAAAATGTAAGCCCTTGTCTTCACCTCTGACTCAACATCTTGATCTTTGCAATTTTGCATTGCTAATAGTTTTGCTGCTTGTTCTTGCTCAAAATTCTCGTAGAAAGTCTGCATCAGCTTTTGAGCCATGGGTTTTCCAAAAGATGGAGGGATACCCTCAATGCCATCAGCTACTGAATCTGCGGCACGAGAAATGGTTTTATACATGGCAGAGTGGAGAAGAGCAGTTTGGTGAGGTGGGATCTGAGCAGCTTCAATCAGCATGGCAAGCTTGTTCCGCAGGCATGTACGATGTTCTTCACCTTGCAGAAGCTCAATTCCTGACTGAATAGTAGCTATGGCACCATCCCAATGGATGTCCAGTTCATTTGGACTGGGAGGTGGAGGTGAAGGTGGAACCATTGGTGATGATGCACTAGAGCTGCTTTTGAATCCTGATGCTAATTTACTGGGTACTTTACTGGCCTTGCCTGTTGGTTTAATGAGTGCTTCACCTTCTTTGCCAACTTTGATTGGAGGAATGGAAGTTGGAGAAGGGAGTGGTAGTAGTGGGGGTGCCATTTCTCTCACATATTCTGCAAGTTTCTCAAATTTTGCATAGATGGAAGGCACAAAATACACAGGTGGTGCCAAGCTCAGATTGTTGCGTATGAAGTTGAATGCTTCAGCTGAGAACATGTAGCCTGCGTTTCTGATCTCTTCTGTAGGTTGTGATGCTTTCCCTGCTCTATTCAGAATGGCCTCAAAGAACTCATTGATCCCACGCATCATCTCTCGAAAATTCATCACAGTTGTCAACTTCTCCCTCAATTGCCTGGACCACCACAAAGTACATTCTGATTGTCTTGTATGAGAATCAAACACATGAGCTGCATATAAATGTTGTTGTTATTGCCTGGTCACAATGACCGGGTTGAAATATCTTTAAATTTGTTTCAGAGGACTCAGGAATGTAATTGGTTTTACCTGAAATGGTCATCTGCAAAAGCCACCCCTTTTAGATAGAGAGGGTCCAAAGACCAGTGCGCAGGGAGTCTGGGAGCTATACGAAGAACCCAACTTTCCAAGAATACACCTGGAACATCAGCACAAAATGTGAAGGTGGCTGTCATACATTGTCCTGCCAAAAGACTTCCAGCACCATTCATGACAGTGAAAGCTCGACAATTTGTTATGTGCTTGCCTGCAACCCGGACCAAAATTGCCACACCCAATGCAACCTCATCACCATAACTGTAAACTCTCATCACATTGCTACACAAACCCATGATTGCATTGAACAAGGGATTGGAAACTGTACACATATTTACTCTTGAAGCAATTGGACAAGATGTAGGCAATGTTGTCTCAAGACACATTGTGCTACATTGAATCATATGGATATATAGCAGAGATTGGAGGAATGTGGCACTGACAAGGAATTGTTCAAGAGCTCATGTAGCACCTCACCAAAGGTGATGTTGGGTGCAGTTTGAATAGCTTGCACAGGCCTTCGTTCCCATGTGTAAAACAACACAGTGGTCCCCACATTCTCCAATGTCACCATATGACTGCTTTGATTTCCTGTTTGAAGTATAGATCTCATCACATGCAGATTCACCCAATTTGGAAAACTGTTTTTCAAACATCAGATCACAATTCCCAAAAGTTCATCTTTCTTGTGCAATCTTTCCAAGAGCAAGTTCAAAATTATGTATGTTGACTGTCAGAAGATTGTACAAATAAATCCATGACCAGAGCCTTCAACAGTATTTAGCCTGTGTCTTGAGCTCAAAAATGCCAAGAAAAGTTCTATCAATTTTACTCTTCTTCTTGCACTACCTGTTACCTTTAAAAGTTCATGAGGAAGCGGTGATTGTGGTATGTATGGACCCCTTTTTCATGTAGAGCTCACAAAGCAGCAAATGATGCGCACCAGCTTTGCAAACGAAAAATAGCATGGTAGGGGTAAGGATTGCTGCCGGGCCCAAGATAACTGGTCCTTTCTGCACACAAAGGTTAAATTTTGTATGCAAACTCAGGTCTGTTGCTTTTCTGCATATAAAAATCCTATTCACAAGGAGTTCATACACTTGCTCCCAATTTCATATAAAAACCATGTACGAGGGAAAACCTTTTTATGAAACATTTTGTAGTTACCATGTCTCTGACAGACCCATCTTCTCTTTGGATAAAAACTGAACCTAGTGAAATGTTTCCACTTTGTATGTATGCTCAAATGAAAGGCTCTAGACAATGTAAGTAACTCACCTTTTTTGGTGGGTCTGGAAGCTGAAAGCAAATTGGAGTTGGTATTGATGGTGGTAGAGGACACCGAAGTCTCTTTCCCAGAACCTGAGCTACCAGTACATGATGTTTAGCTTCATCACTGAAAATTATTATATGGAATTCAGCGAAGTGTTCAACATTCAATGTCACAATTAATTGTCATTCAAGATCTCCAACTGGTACTGAGCATCAATTTGGGGAAAATGTTCGATTGACAAGTACCAGCAAACCGGTGAAATCTGGGTAATGTGGCTCTGCTTGTGCAAGATTTGTGACCATATTGTAACAAAACCATTCCCAATCACCCCATTCGGACCTCTTCTTTACTGAATGAGCCCATCGGTCTTTGAAGAACTCAATAATTAAGTTGTCTCTATCAGGGCGCCCAATTCGTGTAATTTCTTTCATTTGATTTTCCTCTCTCGGTCTTTTCCCTGGTATGCAGTCATCCCACAATGGTTTCAATGGTGCTCCAGGAGTTGGTGCCCATTTGTATATCCGCAAAGTTTTCTCCCACTGTAAAGCCAGCCGCACTGAACATGAGTTGATCCATTGTCTACTCTGCAATATTAGATTTGCTCAACAATGGAAGCTTTTCTTACATGCACAAAGTTCATGAGGATCAAAAGTTTGAAGTTGGATTAAAATTTGACTAAAATGTCTCAAACTCATCCTCTCAACACTAAAATCCAATTATGGTTGGGTGTTTTTAATTACCTGCTCGGCATCAAGTTCTTGATCCTCTTGGCTTTTCAAAGCCCTTTGGATAACATCGAAATTCTCTAGTTTGATTCGGTGATAGTAAATGCGTTCCAACAATAACTCTGGGAAAACTTTCCCCAACGATTTCATGAATCTCTTGTTGAAAATGTCCCATCCTTCATAGAACCAGTAGAAATCTCTGCAATATTTTTATTTTTATTTTTTTTGGTCCCACCACCCAATCCAACCAAATGTTTTCTAATAAGGCCCCATATAAACCCACACTATAATCACTAGACTTTTACTCTAGCAATTTATACATCATATTACGCCCTCGTTGCTATAATTTGAGCTGCAATCTTGTATCATGGTCTATCTTGTCTCTGAAGCTCTGTAGCAAAGGCAAACTTGGGAAGCAATTGAGTTACGAATAACTCGTTGATTTGTGAACAAAATGTTTCCATATGCCAGTGGATGCTAATTTCCACATGTCTTGGCACATTTTGAGCTTTCATGTCCACTACTATATAGTCCCAACAATGCACACTACTGGAAGGAACTTTCAAATGCATTCTAACTTGATGATCCATTGTTTGTTTCAGATCTCTCAGGAGCAAAACTTGTTGAAGTTTTAAAAAATAGTAACAATAAATTTTGTTTTGAAAAACTTGTTGGAGTGCATGAGTAGCTACTTCATGCATAAGTTATGATCAATTCACTATTCTATGTTGGTTGGGGAGTACTTGGTATTCAAGTACCGTAGTATCTACGATTCATGTTCAGCAAATCTTGTTGAAATAATTATTTCTTTGGAAAAAAAAAAAGGGTTCAATGATAACCTCAATTTGAATATTTCAGAATTTCAACAATAGTTTCTAAGTATGTTAAGTCCATCAATAAGTTTCAAAGTTATTTGTGTTTTGAATTGGGTTCGATTCTCTAGAATTTCAATGAACTGCTCTTTGTTTTTTCTCTTTCTTTTCAATCAATCCTCTTAAGAATTAATCAGTGACAACCAAACATGAGTTGTTGGCCTGGGATTCATTTCTTGGACACACTTTCACATTTTTTTCACTTGGACAAGAGATTTGATGTGATAAAAACAAATTGCAACTTTAAAGCATAAGAATTGTAGACAAGTTGAAAATGGCAAGAGAAACTGTGGAATTGAGTTTAGATTCTTTTATGGCTTACTCCAAAACATTGAATTCTTGGTTTCTCAAATATCGCTGCCAAATGTGAAGGCGTTCCTTGGGGGTGGCAGTGAGAACTGCAGGTTCCTGCAGCTTCAGTTGCAGTGCTTCCATGAACATGCGGGATCTTCGGGGTGGAGCGAATTGCAACATGTTGCATTGCAAGGGAAGCTTTGTCATGATTTCCTTGCTGGGAGTTGTTAATTTAAATTGATCCAAATACTCGTGTGTTCAATGAAAGTAAAGTACTCACACACTTTGCCCTATGCCTTCTCGCCCACTCAAATTCAACACCCCAAAAAAAGGAACACCCGACACTGGATCAGCAGCGACTACTAAGTTAGTACTCTACTACAGATAGCAGCAATTAGTGGGATGCATGAGCAAAGCAGCTGCTGCACTTCTTTGTGCTCTTTGGAATCCATGGGGCCTTTTTGCATATGGATCATTTGAGCTTCTTTCCAACCTCGCTCTTGGAAAGCTTGCAACCATCACCGAAGAAGAGAAATGAATTATGGAAAACCCTTTTGCATGAAAGAGTGCAAGTGGGTGAGATGGATTGCAAGATGATGATGGAGGGGAAGGCAAGCTTGGACCAAAGAAGAAGAAGGGCAAAGGAATATGGTAGAAAGGCATTTGAAATTTTGTAATTTTTGCACTAGGATGGATACCAAGAGTCTCAAGAGACAGTTAAAATTTGCATAATAAATTTGGTCATGAACTTTGGGGGGTGGGGAAGAAGGGAAACATCTTTAGTGTGTGTATATGTGAAGGGTCTTCACCCAACTACTACTAACTATGGTAACCCTCTCTGTAGAACCAGGTTAACCTCTGGTTAGCCCTAGTTCTATTTTTTTCATTGTTTTTTTTTTTTTTTTTCCCCAAATTTGTTGTTTTTAGTTTTTTTCCGTTTCTTTAAATAATTAGAACTTGGAACCCTTTTTTACCCATTCATTTGTTGA
>Ga0116227_10004633_pt1 | contig 29699 bp, 22 predicted proteins | sample S1TSphgellanicum_FD_89693 | JGI IMG/M metagenome (GOLD analysis project Ga0116227, IMG submission 89693) | Host-associated microbial communities from peat moss isolated from Minnesota, USA - S1T2_Fb - Sphagnum magellanicum MG | ecosystem: Host-associated > Plants > Peat moss > Unclassified... | reverse complement strand
CGCAGCGTCTCCATGACCGGGCGGCGCAGCACGTCGCGCAGGCCCCACCAGCCGGCGGCCAGGGCCAGCACCGCGCCGGCCAGCGCGCCGGCCACCGGCACCAGCGGCGAGGCGGTCCAGCTGAAGTCGAACACCCAGCGCGCCAGCGCCCAGCCCACTGCCACCGCCACCACGCTGGCGAGGAAGCCGGCCAGCAGGCCGACACCGGCCAGCTCGGCGCGCTGCACCTGGCGCAGCAGGCCGGCGCTGGCGCCGACGGCACGCATGATGGCGAACTCCTTCGCCCGTTCCTCGCGCGTGGCCGCGACCGCGGCGAACAGCACCACCAGCCCCGCCGCCAGCGTGAAGGCGAACAGGAACTCCACCGCGCGTATCACCTGGTCCAGCACGCGCTGGATCTGCGCCAGCGTGCTGCCCATGTCCACGCTGGTGATGTTGGGGAAGGCGCGCACCAGCCCGTTGTCGAAGCCCGGCGTGGCCGGCGCACGGTAGGCGGCGAGGAAGGTCACCGGCAGGTCCGGCATCTGCGCCACCGGGTACATGGCGAAGAAGTTGGCGCGCATGGAACCCCAGTCGACCTTGCGCAGCGAGGTGATCTTCGCGTCCTGCAGCATGCCGCCGATGTCGAAGCGCAGCGTGTCGCCCAGCTTCAGCCCCAGGGTCTGGGCAATGCCGTCCTCCAGGCTGATGGCACCGGCCTCGTTGTCGGTCCAGCGTCCGGCCACCACGTCGTTGTGCGGCGGCTGCCCGGCGCTGTAGGACAGGTTGAACTCGCGGTCCACCAGGCGCTGGGCGCGGTCGTCGCTGTAGTCGGACGCGCCCACCGCCTTGCCGTTCACCGCCACCAGCCGGCCGCGGATCATCGGGTACCAGTCGTACTGCGCCACGCCGGCCGTGCGCAGCGCCTGCTGGAAGGCCTCGCTCTGGTCCGGCTGCACGTTGATGACGAAGCGGTTGGGCGCATCCGGCGGCGTGGCGGCGCGCCAGCTGCCGATCAGGTCGGTGCGCAGCAGCACCAGCAGTACCAGCGCCAGCAGGCCCACGGCCAGCGCGCTGATCTGCACCACGGTGTAGGCCGGCCGCGCGGAGATCTGGCGCGTGGCGATCACCAGCCAGCGCGGCGCGGTCTGCTCGTTCACCGCCCGGCGCAGCAGCTTGACCGCCACCCAGCCCAGGGCCGCGAACAGCAGCACTGCGCCGGCAAAGCCGCCGACCGCGATCAGCCCCAGCTTCAGGTCCCGGCTGGCCGCCAGCAGCAGCGCGGCAAAGCCGGCCACGCCCAATATCAGCACACCGGCCGATGCCGGCCGCAGCCCGCCCACGTCGCGCCGGATCACCCGCAGCGGCGGCACGCGCGCGAGCTGCAGCACCGGCGGCAGGCCGAAGGCCAGCAGCAGCGTGAGTCCCACGCCAAAGCCGAAGGCCACCGGCCACAGGCCCGGCGCCGGCAGAGCCGTCTCCACCAGCCCGGCCAGCAGGGCCACGAACACGTAGTGCACGGCATAGCCGATCAGCACGCCCAGCGCGCTGGCGAACAGGCCGACCAGCACGAATTCGAGCGTGTAGGCGCGCGCGATGGTGCGCTGGCTCTGCCCCAGCACGCGCAGCATGGCGCAGTCGTCCAGGTGCCGCGAGGCGAAGCCGCGCGCGGCCAGCGCCACGGCCACGGCCGACAGCAGCGCGGCCAGCAGCGACACCAGGTTGAGGAATTTCTCGGCCCGGTCCAGCGTCTGGCGCATCTGCGGCTGGCCGGACTCCAGCGTCTCCACGCGCAGGCCATGCACCTCGGGCTGCTTGGCCGCGGCCTCGGCCCAGGTGGTGAACTCGCGCACCGGCGCATCGGCACCGGCCACGGCGAAGCGGTAGGTCAGGCGGCTGGCGGGCTGCACCAGGCCCGTGGCGGCCAGGTCGGCCGCGTTCACCATAACGCGCGGCGCAAAGCTCAGGAAGCCGGCGCCGCGGTCAGGCTCGATGGTGAGGATGCGCGCGATGCGCAGCTGCGTATCGCCCAGCAGCAGCGGATCGCCCACGCGCAGCTCCAGGGCTTCCAGCACGGCGGCATCGACCCAGGCCTCGCCCGGGGCGGGCACGGCGCGCGTGGCCTCGTCGGGCGTGCCGGGCGCGGCCGCCACGCGCAGACTGCCGCGCAGGGGATAGGCCGGGTCCACCGCCTTCAGCGCCACCAGCCGGCTGGCGCCGCCCTGGGCGTCGGGCGCGCGGCCCATGGTGGGAAAGCTGATGCTGGTGCTGGTCTGCAGGCCGAGCGCGCGCGCATGTTCGGCAAAGGCCGCAGGCGTGGGGTTGTCGCTGACCACCACCAGGTCGCCGCCCATCAACTGGCGCGCATCGCGCTCCAGGCTGCCCTGCAGGCGGTTGGAGAAGAAGCCGACCGAGGTCAGCGCCGCCACGGCCAGCGTCACGGCCACGATCAGCAGCCGCAACTCGCCGGCCCGCAGGTCGCGGCGCAGGGAGCGCCAGCCGATGGCGAGGAAGGAGGTGTTCATGCCGGGACCTTAGCGCATGTCGGGACTGCCGCCGCCGCGTGGGGGCAAGGGTCCGGCGATGTCGCCGGATTGCTTCCAAATAGATAGCATCATGCCCAGCATTTACTTCAATTTCTGGTACCTGAACATCAGAAATCAAGAAAATCCCGAGGCTTCCCGCTATTCAATAGATAGCAACTCGTTGCCCCCTATTGCTTCGCCTCCAGCCGCGCCCGCAGGGCCTGCAGCACCGGAGCGATGTCTTCGCCCATGCTGATCTGCGGGTTCGAGAAGCCGTCATCCTTGCCCGCCTCTTCTTCCCGCTGCCGGATGACGGGTACGGCACGTGCAAAGGCCTGGGCAAAGTCGTGCGTCTTGCGCAGTTCCTCGTCGAACAGGGCGCGCCCGAAGAAGGTCAGCGGCGACTTGTGGCCGCAGCCGTAGGAGGTGTGCGTCGCGTCCGCCGCGGTCATCACCAAGGTGGTGGGCGTGGCCAGCGGCGGCACCCAGCCGCCGGAATAGCAGGCAGAGATGGCGATCACGCGATGGCGGATGCCGGCCTGGTCCAGCGCCTCGCGCAGCCATTGCGGCGTGACCGGCTGGACGTCCAGCGGCCAGTGGCTGGCGGCCAGCTGGAAGTCGCCGCCTCCGTGCGAGGTCATGTAGACCACCAGCACGTCCTGCTCGCGGTCCATGCGCGCGGCCAGGGCCTGCAGGCCACGCTCCAGGTTCAGCGGCGTGGCCCAGGGCAGCTCGCCGCTGGTCTCGGCGTGGTTCAGCAGGTGCAGCACCAGCCCTTGGGCGTCGAAGCGCTGGCGCAGCACCTCGGCCACCATGTGGCTCTCACGGCGGAAGACGTCCTCTGCCGCATAGGGCGCGAACACCAGGCCGTACACATCCACCGTGCCGGGCCGCTCGGCCGCCAGGCCCTGCACCGCGTCCTGCCAGACGGCCTGCTGCTGCTCGAAGGACTCCTGCGACAGGCTCAGCACGGGCGCGTTCGCAGCGCCTTCTGCACGCGGCGTCCAGACCTGCAGGTTGAGGTACAGCATCGACACCGCGAACCCGCCTGTCAGCACCGCCGTGTAGGCCAGCGTGGGCACCGCGCGCCGCGCAAAGCGGGCCATCAACACGGCCATCACCGCAAGATGCCACAGCAGCAGGCCCCATTGCACAGCCCACAGCGCCGTCGCCGCAAAGCCCGTCGCCTGCGGCAGAAGCCACCCGTGAACGCTCAGCGCCCCGAACGCCATGAAGGCGGTCTGCGTCGGCACCGCAGCACCCACGGTCAGCATGTACCAACTGGCCAGGCCCTGAAGGCGTGGCCCTGCACCATCGCCAGAGACCCGGGACAGCGCCCACCAGGCCACCCAGAGCAGCGGCGCCACCATCCACCACGACACCAGCCAGGCAAGGCCCGAAAACGCGGCCGGCCCGACGACCGACAGCCACCACAGGCCCAGCATCAGCAGCTCGAACAACACGGACAGCAGCAGCACCTGCAACGGCCGCGGCGCACAACCCGCCATGCGCGGCCGCAGGAAGAAGGCTGCGCGCAGGCCCTCCAGCAGCCAGCGCCAGGTCGGCGCATCGGTGTTCGCAGGCGCTTGCGCGGCGGGCGGGCGGGTGTCGAGGGAGAGGCTGGCGTCGGTCATCGGACGATGATGCCATCGCGCCCCCTGCATAGGGCGCTTTCCCCCTTGGGACAAGGGCCTGTCAGCCTTGCTTGGGCGCCACGTCCCAACCCCCACCCAACGCCCGCACCAGCCCCACCGTGGCCTGGAACCGCAGCGCCTGCACCTGCAGCGCCGCACGGCGGTTGCGCAGCTCGCTGCGGCGCGCGTCCAGCAGGTCGAGCTGGTTCACGTAGCCGTTGCGGTAGCGCGAGTCCGACAGCGCGGTGGCGCGGCGGGCCGAGACCACGGCGCGGTCCAGCACCTCGGCCTGTTCGCCCAGCAGGCGCAGGCCGGAGAGCTGGTCTTCGACCTCCTGGAACGCCGTCAGCACCTGGCCGCGATAGCCGGCGGTGGCGGCGTCGAGTTGTGCGCGGGCGCTCTCGATGCCGGCCTGGCGCCGGCCGCCGTCGAACACCGGCAGCGACATCAGCGCGCCCAGGCTCCAGGCGCGGGCCGACCACTTGAACAGGTCGCCGATCTCGGGCGAGGCATAGCCGCCGCTGGCGGTCAGCGACAGGCTGGGGAACCAGGCGGCCTGCGCCACCCCCACGCGCGCCTGCGCCGCCAGCAGCGTGTTCTGCGCGGCAGAGATATCCGGCCGGCGCGCCAGCACCGTGCTGGGCACGCCTGCGGGGATGGTGGGCAATGCGATGTTCCAGTCCGCGCTCTGCAGGGCGAAGTCCGATGCCGGCTGGCCGACCAGCACGGCCAGCGCGTGTTCCAGCTCGGCGCGGCGGCGGTCCAGCGCCAGCGCGTCGGCCTCGGTGGAGGCCGCTTCGGAGCGCACCCGCACCACGTCCAGCTCGGCCACGTCGCCGGCCTCGAAGCGGCGCTCGGTCAGGCGCAGCGTGCCCTGGTAGGCCTCGACCGTCTCGCGCACCAGGGCGCGCTCGGCGTCCAGTGCGCGCAGCGACAGATAAGTCTGCGCCGTCTCGGCCTGCACCAGCAGGCGCGTGCTCTGCAGCAGCGCGGCACGCGACTCGGCGTCCAGCGCGGCGGCATCGCGCGCCTGCGCCAGGCGGCCGAACAGGTCGACCTCATAGGACAGGTTGGCGCCGGCCGTGGTGATGGTGGCGGGAATGGCGCCATTGCTGGTGTTGGCACCGGCCTGGCGCACCGCGCCGCCGCTCAGGCCGACTTGCGGCAGGCGGTCGGCATTGGCGCTGCGCACCAGCGCGCGGGCCTGGGCCAGGCGCGCGGCGGCTTCCTGGATGCTGGTGTTCTGCGCGCCGGCGCGCTCCACCAGGCCATCGAGTACCGGGTCCTGGAAGGCCAGCCACCAGGTGCCGCGCGGCTGCGCCTCGGCCGGCGCGGCCTGGGTCCAGTGCGTGGGCGCACTGGCCTGCTCCTTGAACTGTGCCGGCGTGGGTACCAGCGTGGCGGTGTCCACCGCCGGCGTGCTGGCGCAACCGGCCAGCACCAGGGCCGCCAGCAGCGGTACCAGCGCGGCGCGCAGGGGATGGAAGACCTGCAATCGGGTTGTCATGGTCAAAGCTTTCTTCTTATTCATGGAGGCCGCGCGGCGCGGCGGGCAAGGCTTGCAGGCCGCCCGCACCGTGGCCGGCGGCGGGATGGTCGGCCGAGACAAAGGCCTCTTCGACATGCGGCACCGTGCCGTGCAGCTTGAGCGGGCGGTTGCCGGCCAGGCGGCGCAGCAGCACGTAGAACACCGGCGTCAGGAACAGGCCAAACGCGGTCACGCCGATCATTCCGGAGAAGACCGCAATCCCCATGGCCTGGCGCATTTCCGCGCCGGCACCGGTGGACAGCACCAGGGGCAGCACGCCCATGACGAAGGCCAGCGAGGTCATCAGGATCGGGCGCAGGCGCAGGCGGCTGGCCTCGATCGCGGCCTGGATCGGCGTGCGCCCGGCAAACTCCAGCTCGCGCGCAAACTCCACGATCAGGATCGCGTTCTTCGCACTGAGCCCCACCAGCACGATCAGCCCGATCTGGGTGAACACGTTGTTGTCGCCCTTGCTGAGCCAGACGCCGGTCATGGCCGCCAGGATGCCCATGGGCACGATCAGCACGATGGCCAGCGGCAGAGTCAGGCTCTCGTACTGCGCGGCCAGCACCAGGAACACCAGCAGGATCGCCAGCGGGAACACCAGCAGCGCAGAGTTGCCGGCCAGGATCTCCTGGTAGGTCAGCTCGGTCCACTCGAAGCTGATGCCCTGCGGCAGCGTCTCCTTGGCGATGCGCTCGATGGCCTGGCGTGCCTGGCCGGATGAAAAGCCCGGCGCCGGGCCGCCGTTGATGTCGGCGGCCAGGTAGCCGTTGTAGCGCATGGCGCGCTCGGGGCCGAAGCTGGGCTCCACCTTCATCAACGCCGACAGCGGCACCATCTCGCCTGTGGTCGAGCGCACCTTGAGCAGGCCCACGTCCTCGGCCCGTGCACGGTAGGGCGCATCGGCCTGCACGCGCACGCTGTAGGTACGGCCAAACTTGTTGAAGTCGTTGGCGTACAGGCTGCCCAGGTAGATCTGCATGGTGTCGAAGATGTCCGTCACCGGCACGCCCAGCTGGCGCGCCTTGGTGCGGTCGATGTCGGCATAGAGCTGCGGCACGTTGACCTGCCAGCTGGTGAACATGCCGGCCAGCTCGGGCGTCTGGTAGGCCTTGGCCATGAAGGCCTTCACCGCAGCGTCCATCTGCTCGTAGCCGAGCGAGGCGCGGTCTTCCAGCTGCAGCTTGAAGCCGCCCGTGGTGCCCAGGCCCGCCACCGGCGGCGGCGGGAACATGACGATGAACGCATCCTGGATGCCGGCAAAGGCCTGGTTCAGCTGGCCCGCCACGGCGCCGCCGCTCTGGTCGGCGCGCTTGCGCTCTTCGAACGGCTTGAGCGTGGCAAACACGATGCCGGAGTTGGAGCTGTTGGTGAAGCCGTTGATCGACAGGCCCGGGAAGGCGATGGCGTCTTCCACGTTGGGGTTCTGCTTCATCAGCTCGCCCATGCGGTGGATCACGTCTTCGGTGCGGTCCAGCGTGGCACCGTCGGGCAGTTGGGCAAAGCCGATCAGGTACTGCTTGTCCTGCGCCGGCACGAAGCCGCCGGGCACCGCCTTGAACAGGCCAAAGGTGGCCGCAGCCAGCGCCAGGTAGACCACCATCATCAGCGCCTTGCGCCCGATGACGCGGCGCACGCCGCCGCTATAGGCCTCGGAGCCCCGGTGGAAGGCCTTGTTGAAGCCGCGGAACAACCAGCCAAAGGCACGGTCCATGCCGCGCGTGAGCGCGTCCTTGGGCTCGTCGTGGCCCTTGAGCAGCAAGGCCGTGAGTGCGGGCGACAGCGTGAGCGAGTTGATCGCCGAGATCACGGTCGAGATCGCAATCGTCACCGCGAACTGGCGGTAGAACTGGCCCGTCAGCCCGGTGATGAAGGCCAGCGGCACGAACACGGCCACCAGCACCAGCGCGATGGCGATGATGGGGCCCGACACCTCGCGCATGGCGCGGTAGGTGGCCTCGCGCGGGGTCAGGCCCGCCTCGATGTTGCGCTCGACGTTCTCCACCACCACGATGGCGTCGTCCACCACGATGCCGATGGCCAGCACCAGCCCGAACAGGGAGAGCGCATTGATCGAGAAGCCCAGCACATGCAGCACGGCAAAGGTGCCGATCACCGACACCGGCACGGCCAGCAGCGGAATGATGGAGGCGCGCCAGGTCTGCAGGAACAGGATCACCACCAGCACCACCAGCGCGATGGCCTCCAGCAGCGTGTGGATCACCGACTCGATGGACGCACGCACGAACTGCGTCGGGTCATAGGCGATGCGGTACTCCACGCCTTCTGGCATGTTCTTCTGGATCTCGTCCATGGTGGCGCGCACGTTGGCCGAGATGTCCAGCGCATTGGAGCCCGGCGCCTGGAACACGCCCATGCCCACGGCCGGGTCGTTGTTGAGCAGCGAGCGCAGCGAGTAGTCGGCCGCGCCCAGCTCCAGCCGGGCGATGTCGCGCAGGCGCGTCACCGCACCGTCGCTGCCGGTCTTGACGATGATGTCGCCAAACTCTTCCTCGCTCTGCAGGCGTCCCTGCGCATTGATCGACAGTTGCATGTCCACGCCCGACAGGCCGGGCGATGCGCCGACCACACCGGCCGCGGCCTGCACGTTCTGGCCACGGATGGCCGCCACCACGTCGCTGGCCGACAGCCCGCGCTGCGCGACCTTCTGCGGGTCGAGCCAGACGCGCATGGAGTAGTCGCCGCCGCCGAAGATCTGCACCTGGCCCACGCCCTGGATGCGGGCCAGCCGGTCCTTCACGTTCAGCACCGCGTAGTTGCGCAGGTAGTTGATGTCGTAGCGGTTGTTGGGCGAGACCAGGTGCACCACCATGGTCAGGTCGGGCGCGCTCTTGACGGTGGTGATGCCCAGGCGGCGCACCTCCTCCGGCAGCCGCGGCTCGGCCTGCGAGACACGGTTCTGCACCAGTTGCTGGGCCTTGTCCGGGTCGGTGCCCAGCTTGAAGGTCACGGTCAGCGTCATCACGCCGTCGGTGGTCGCCTGGCTGCCCATGTAGAGCATGCCTTCCACGCCGTTGATCTGCTCCTCGATCGGCGTGGCCACCGTCTCGGCGATCACCTTGGGGTTGGCGCCGGGGTAGGTGGCGCGCACCACCACCGAGGGCGGCGACACCTCGGGGTACTCGGAGATCGGCAGGCCGCGCAGCGCGATCAGGCCGGCGATCACCATCAGCACCGACAGCACGCCGGCGAAGATCGGCCGGTCAATAAAGAATTTCGATAGATTCACAGGGAGCTTTCTTCAGCGGCGCGCTCAGGATTGCGCCGCGTTCTTGCGCGCAGGCGCCGCCTGCGCCGTTGCGTCCATCTTCACGATCTGGGGAGCCAGCAGCGCGCCCGGGCGCACGTGCTGCAGGCCGTTGACGACCACGCGCTCGCCGGCCTTCAGGCCGCTGGTGACCACGCGCAGGCCTTCGGCCGGCGCGCCGAGGGTGACCTCGCGGTACTCGGCCTTGTCGTCGGCATTGACCACCATCACGAACTTCTTGTTCTGGTCGGTACCGACCGCGCGCTCGCTCACCAGCAGCAGCTGCGCGTTGTGCACCTGGCCCATGCGCACGCGGGCGAACTGGCCGGGGATCAAGGCGCCATCGGCGTTGTCGAAAGCGGCGCGCACGCGCACCGTGCCGCTGCGGGCATCGACCTGGTTGTCGATCAGCTGCAGTCGGCCGGTGTAGGGCGTGTCGTCCATGCCGGCCGTGCCCATGCGCACGGGGATGCGGTCGATCTGCGCACGGGCGCCGGCGCCGCCGGGCAGCTCCTTCAGCGCGCGGCTCACCACCTGCTCGTCGGCGTCGAAGCTGGCGTAGATCGGGCTCACCGACACCAGCGTGGCCAGCACCGGCGCGCTGGGGCCGGCGGCCACCAGGTTGCCTTCGGTGACCTCGCGCCGGCCGATGCGCCCGGCAACCGGCGCCCGCACCTGGGTGTAGGACAGGTTCAGCCGCGCCACCTGCAGCGAGGCCTGCGCGGCGCGCAGGTCGGCCTGGGCCTCCAGCGCGCCGTTCTGGCGCTCGTCGAACTCACGCTGGGCGATCGCGCGGTCATCCCACAGGCGCTGCGAGCGTGCCTGCTCGCTGCGCGCCTGGGCCACGCGGGCCTCGGCGGCGGCGACCTGGGCGGCAGCGCGCTCCACCTCGGCGGCGAAGGGCGCCGGGTCTATGGTCAGCAGCAGGTCGCCCTGCTTCACCAGCGCGCCTTCGCGGAAGTGCACCGACTGGATGGCACCGGCCACGCGCGAGCGGACGTCCACGCGCTGCACCGCCTCGAGCCGGCCGGAGAACTCATCCCACAGCGCCACCGGGCGCTCGGCCACCGTGGCCACGGTGACCGGTACGGCGGCCGGTGCCTCGGCAGCCACGGCCTGGCCGTCCGTGCCGCTGTGCGGCATGCCGAACAGGGCGGACACCACGGCCGCCAGCGCGGTCAGGCCGGTTACCGCCGGCCAGAGGCCGCGGCGCAGAAGGGAAGAAGTCGATGCGTTCATGTTGTGTGCTCCGGGATACGAAAATGGGGAAAAAACCAGAAAAAAGGGGCGGCCACGGCGATCCGGACCGGCGATGGGGAAAGTCTAGGAATGCAGGGGCTGGCCGCGATAGCCCGAAACAACGGGGTTCTTGCACGATCCTGCGCAACTGAGGTCCGGGGCTCGCACGGAGCGGCCGGCGCGACTAAGCTGGGCGCCATGTCCCAACCGACCGTCCTCACCCTCGTCCCCCCGGCCGACGCTGCGGCCACCGAGCAGTGGCGCCTCGACCAGCGCATGAACGAGCTGGCTGCGCAGATCCTGCGCCACACCCCGGGAGAAGGCCTGCACGACACCGCCATCCCGCGCCTGCAGCTGGTGCGCCTGACCTCGCCGCACCTGCCGACGACCGGCATCTACACACCCTCGGTGTGCATCCTGGCGCAGGGGCGCAAGCGGGTGACGCTGGGCAGCGAGGTCTTCGTCTACGACCGTTCGCGCTACATCGTCGGCGCCGTCGGGCTGGCGGTGACCGGCGAGGTCGTGGATGCCACGCCCGAGCGCCCCTACCTGTGCTTTCGCCTGGACTTCGATCCGCGGCAGATCGCCGAAATGGTGCTGGAGCTGGGATTGCCCGTCCCCGGGCGCAGCTCCGCGCGCGGCCTGTTCCTGGAGAACGCGAGCTTCTCCATGGCCGACGCCGCGGTGCGCCTGATCAGCCTGCTCGACACGCCCGAGGACATCGGCGCGCTGGCCCCGCTGGCCGAACGCGAGCTGCTCTACCGGCTGCTGCGCGGCGCGCAGGGCTGGCGCCTGATCCAGGCCGCGACGCAGGACAGCCATGCGCACCGCATCGCCCGCGCGATCCGCTGGCTGCAGGAGCGCTACACCGAGCCGCTGCGCATCGAGGTCATGGCCGAGGCCGCGCACATGAGCAGCTCCGCCCTGCACCACCACTTCAAGGCCGTCACTGCCCTCAGCCCCCTCCAGTACCAGAAGCGACTGCGGTTGCAGGAGGCGCGCCGGCTGCTGGTCGCCGAATCGCTCGATGCGGCCACGGCCGGGCACCGCGTGGGTTACGAGAGCCCCTCGCAGTTCAGCCGCGAGTACGCCCGCCTGTTCGGCGCCCCGCCCGCGCGGGATCTGCAGCGCATGCGGCAGCAGGGCGAACTGCTGGCCGTGGCGTCCTAGCAGGGTGGAAATGGCAGTCTTCACGGAAGTTGGCGGCAACGGGGTGGGCATGGCGATTCCTTTCGGGGCCGGCAGCGGCAGGCAACACACGCCCCGCCAGCGCGCACGGCGCCGGAAAACCGGGGACGACAAGGTGGGTGGAAGCGGCCTGGGCCGGCCGCGCCTAGTGCGGTGGCTCGGACGCCTGGAAGAAGGCCTGGAACTGGTGCAACACTGCCGGGCCGCAGGCGCATTCGCTGTCATCGGGCGAGAACAGCGCATCGGGCCAGTTGCCGGTGGCCCCCAGGACCATGCTGGTCACCGGGATGCCGGCGCCGCGCAGCCGCTCGGCATAGGCCATGGCTTCGTCGCGCATGGGATCGTCCTCGCCAGCCAGTACCAGTGTGGGCGCAAGGTGCGCCAGGCGCCGCACGCTGCCCGGTACCGCGTAGGGATGCTCCGCATCCATCGGGCTGCGCAGGAACGCCTGCCAACCCTCGGCCCACTTGCATTTGCCGCTGTCGCAGGTGGAAGCCTCGCGCAGCGAGGGCGTGCCGGTGCAGGGGTCGAGCATGGGCGAGATCAGGATCTGCCCGGCCAGCGGCGGGTGCCCGCGGTCACGCGCGATCAGCGCCACCGATGCGGCCAGGTTGCCGCCGGCTTCCTCGCCCGCCAGGAACACGCGCACGCGCCGCCCGGCCAGCTGCACGCGCTGGCGGTAGACCGCCTCCAGCGCCGCATAGCCGATCTCCACCGGTTCGGGGAACGGGTGCTGCGGCGCCAGCGGATAGGCCAGCGACACCGCCACCGCGCCGGCGCGGGCCAGCAGCCGCCCGATGTAGGCGCCGTTGTCCAGGCCGCCGGCGACGAAGGCCCCGCCATGGAAATGCAGCACCAGCGGCGTGCCGCCGCCAGGCTGGCGCCGGCCATAGAGGCGTGCCGCGACCGATGCGCGGCCCGGCAGCTCGAGGACGATGTCCTGCTCCGGCACGGCCGCAGGCAGCCCGGTGGAGGCGGCGGCTGGGATGGGATCGCGGTCGGTGGACATGGTGGGCTCGGTGGATGGTCGGATGGAGTGGCAGTGGACGGAATGTAGGCCCGCCACCGCCAAGGATAAAGCGCTCGTACGCCAGCGCTCTGTTTCCACAATGCCAACAATCCCGGGGCTTGCAGCGGGCAGAATCCGCCACCCCGGCACCACTGGGCTATATCAACAAGGAAAGCAGATGGATCAGATCCAGGCCATGCGGGCCTTCACCCGCGTCGTGGAAGCCGGCACCTTCACCAAGGCGGCAGATTCACTCTCACTCCCCAAGGCCTCCATCACCAAGCAGATCCAGGCACTGGAGTCGCGCCTGAAGGTGAGGCTGCTCAACCGCACCACGCGCCGCGTCACGGTGACGCCGGACGGCGCCGCCTACTACGAACGCACCGTGCGCCTGCTGAGCGACCTCGACGACATCGAGGCCAGCATGACCAACGCGCAGGCCAGTCCCAGGGGCAAGCTGCGCGTGGACGTCGGCTCCTCCACCGCGCGGCTGGTGCTGATCCCGGCGCTGCAGAGCTTCTATGACCGCTATCCCGACATCCAGCTGGACCTGGGCGTGAGCGACCGGCCGGTGAACCTGATCACCGACAACGTCGACTGCGTGATCCGCGGCGGCGAACTCACCGAGCAGTTCCTGGTGGCGCGGCGCATCGGCCGGCTGCCCTTCATCAACGTGGCGGCGCCGGCCTACCTGCAGCGCCACGGCGTGCCGCAGCACCCGCACGACCTGGACCAGGGGCACTACACCATCCGCTTCTTCTCCCCGCGCACCGGCCGCCTGTACCCGCACGAGTTCGAGAAGGGCGACGAACGCCTGGAGCTGGACACGCCCTACAAGCTATCGGTCAACGAGAGCAATGCGCACATGGCGGCCCTGCTGGCAGGCCTGGGCATCAGCCAGGCCGCGCGCTTCCTGGCTGCCCCCTACCTGGCAAGCGGCGAACTGGTGGAGGTGCTGCCCGACTGGCAGCATCCGCCCTTGCCGGTGCACGTGGTGTATCCGCCCAACCGGCATCTCAGCGCCAAGGTGCGCGCCTTCGTGGACTGGGCGGCAGAGCTGTTCGCCCGGCATCCGCACCTGCGCAACGCCTAGCCCGCGGGGCCTGCATACAGCACCGCACGCGGCCCGCGGCACAAGCCCCACAGCCGCATGCCGGCCTGCGCGGCGATGCGCACGGCGAGCGAGGTCGGTGCCGAGATGGTGGCCAGGGCCGGAACGCCCAGGCGCGCGCACTTGCGCGCCAGCTCGTAGCTGGCACGGCTGGACATGACGACAAATCCCGGCTCGCCCAGGCGGCCCGCGGCGGCCAGGCGCCCCAGGAGCTTGTCGAGCGCGTTGTGGCGCCCCACGTCTTCGAGCACGTCCGTCAGGAGGCCATCGGGCAACGCCCAGCCGGCAGCGTGCAGCGAGCCCACCGCGCGATTCAGCGGCTGCAGTGCGGCCAGCCCGTCGAAAGCGGCGAGCACGGTGCGGGCGTCCAGCCCCTGCAACCAGGCGGGTTGCGGCACGGCCTCGGGCAGCAGGTCCAGCGCCTGCAGGCTGTCGATGCCGCAGACGCCGCAGCCGGTGCGGCCCGCCAGCGAACGCCGGCGCTCCTTGAGCCGCGCGAAGCAGCGGCTGGCGATCTCCAGGTGCACCTCGACGGCTGGCGCTTCCAGGTCGCCGCCACCCGCCACGCCATCGCAGCGCAGCTCGATGCCGTAGCAGTCCGCAGGGCTGTCGATCAGCCCCTCGCTCAGCGCAAAGCCCAGCGCGAAGTCCTCGAGATCCGAGGGCGTCGCCATCATCACGGCATGCGACACGCCGTTGAACACCAGGGCCACTGGCGTCTCGGCGGCCACCGCATCGGCCCGCGCCGTCAGCGATCCGTCCGCAAACACCTGGACCGTGCAGTCTTCCAGTGCAGGAGGGAGGGTCATGGGGCTATCGGTACGGCGCGGCATGGCACCATCATGCTCCGATCCGCGCGGCACCGGCTCACTCCAGCAGCGCGCGGTGCTGCTGCGCGGCGGCGCGCACGATCTCCTTGAGCTGGCCGCCGCCGTCCTGCTCCAGCAGCGCCAGGAACTGGCGCCGCATGCGCGGGTCCCAGAACTTCTTCAGATGGGTGGCAATGCCTTCTATGGCCTCGGTCCGGTCAGGCATGGCCTCGAAGAATTCGCCAATGCGGTTGGCCATGCGGATCAGGTTGTCACTGTCCATGCCGGCTCACTTCGCGGGCACCGTGTCGGGCGCGCCGACCGGGCGTTGCGCGGCCTCCAGCAGTCCGAGCTGGTCTGCATTGAAGCGCGAGTACGAACGCTGCCATTCCGAAGGCTGCGCCACCGGCATCACCTGCACCGCGGTCACCTTGTATTCCGGGCAGTTGGTGGCCCAGTCGGAGCTGTCGGTGGTGATCACGTTGGCGCCGGATTCGGGGAAATGGAACGTGGTGTAGACCACGCCCGGCTGGATGCGCTCGGTGACGGTGGCGCGCAATACGGTATCGCCAGCGCGGCTCTGCACGCCGACCCAGTCGCCGTCCTGGATACCGCGGTCCTGTGCATCGTGCGGATGGATCTCGAGCCGGTCCTCGCTGTGCCACTGGTTGTTGGCGGTACGGCGGGTCTGGGCCCCCACGTTGTACTGCGAGAGGATGCGCCCCGTGGTCAGCAGCAGGGGGAACCTGCGCGTCACCTTCTCGTCGGAGGGCACGTACTGGGTGATGATGAAGCGGCCCTTGCCACGCACGAACCTGTCGATGTGCATGATCGGCGTACCCGCCTCTTCCGTGTTCTCGTTGCAGGGCCATTGCACACTGCCCAGGCGATCGATCTTCTCGTAGGTCACGCCGTGGAAGGTCGGGGTGAGCGCCGCGATCTCGGCCATGATCTCGCGCGGATGGGTGTAGTGCATCGGGTAGCCCAGCGCATTGGACAGCAGCTGCGTCACCTCCCAGTCGGCGTAGCCGGCCAGCGGCGGCATCACCTTGCGCACGCGCGAGATGCGGCGCTCGGCGTTGGTGAAGGTGCCGTCCTTCTCCAGGAAGGTTGCCCCCGGCAGGAACACGTGGGCGTACTTGGCGGTCTCGTTGAGGAAGATGTCCTGCACCACGATGCACTCCATGGCCATCAGCGATGCGGCCACGTGCTGCGTGTTGGGGTCGGACTGGACGATGTCCTCGCCCTCGCAGTACAGGCCCTTGAAGCTGCCCGACAGCGCGGCATCGAACATGTTGGGGATGCGCAGCCCGGGCTCCGGGTTCAGCTCCACGCCCCAGGCGCCCTCGAACTGCGCCCGCACGGTGGAGTCCGAGATGTGCCGGTAGCCCGGCAGCTCATGCGGGAACGACCCCATGTCGCACGAGCCCTGCACATTGTTCTGCCCGCGCAGCGGATTGACGCCCACCCCCTCGCGCCCGACGTTGCCGGTGGCCATCGCCAGGTTGGCGATGCCCATGACCATGGTCGAGCCCTGGGCGTGCTCCGTGACACCCAGCCCGTAGTAGATCGCCGCGTTGCCGCCGGTCGCATACAGGCGCGCGGCGCCGCGCACCTGCTCCGCCGGCACGCCGCTCGTGGCCTCCAGCGCCTCGGGCGAATTCTCGGGCCGCTCCACGAACGCCTTCCATTCGCGGAAGGACTTCTCGTCGCAGCGCTCGCCGATGTAGTCCGCTGCCAGCAGGCCTTCCGTCACCACCACGTGCGCCAGCGCCGTGATCACGGCGACATTGGTACCCGGCCGCAGCTGCAGGTGGAAATCGGCCTGCACGTGCGGCGACTGCACCAGGTCGATCTGGCGCGGATCCACCACGATGAGGCGTGCACCTTCGCGCAGGCGCTTCTTCATGCGCGAGGCGAACACCGGGTGCGCCGCGCTCGGGTTGGCGCCGATGACCATGATCACGTCGGCCTTCTCGACCGACTTGAAGGTCTGGGTGCCCGCGGACGTGCCGAATGTCTGGCCCAGGCCGTAGCCGGTCGGGGAATGGCAGACGCGGGCGCAGGTGTCCACGTTGTTGTTGCCGAACGCCGCGCGGATCAGCTTCTGGACCAGGTAAGCCTCCTCGTTTGTACAGCGGGAGGAGGTGATGCCGCCCACCGCATCCTTGCCGTGGGCCGCCTGGATGCGGCGGAACTCGCCGGCGGCATAGCCAATGGCCTCTTCCCAGCTCACTTCCTGCCAGGGATCGGTGATCTTGCGCCGGATCATCGGCTTGGTGATGCGGTCCTTGTGCGTGGCATAGCCCCAGGCGAAGCGACCCTTGACGCAGGAATGGCCTTCGTTGGCCTTGCCATCCTTCCAGGGCACCATGCGCACGACTTCGTTGCCTTTCATCTCGGCCTTGAAGCCGCAGCCCACGCCGCAGTAGGCGCAGGTGGTGATGGCGCTGTGCTCGGCCTGGCCCAGCATGATCACGGTCTTTTCCTGCAGGGTGGCCGTGGGGCAGGCCTGCACGCAGGCGCCGCAGCTCACGCACTCCGACTCCATGAACGGCTGGTCCTGGCCCGCCGACACCCGCGACTCGAAGCCCCGGCCGCTGATGGTCAGGGCAAACGTGCCCTGCGTTTCCTCGCAGGCGCGCACGCAGCGGCTGCAGACGATGCACTTGGACGGATCGTAGGTGAAATAGGGGTTGGACTCGTCCTTCTTGTCCTTGAGGTGGTTGGCACCATCGAAGCCGTAGCGCACGTTGCGCAGGCCGGTGACGCCGGCCATGTCCTGCAGTTCGCAATCGCCATTGGCGCTGCAGGTGAGGCAGTCCAGCGGGTGATCGGAAATATAAAGTTCCATGACGCCCTTGCGCAGCTCCTGCAGCCGGGGCGTCTGGGTCCGGACCTTCATGCCCTGCTCCGCCGGCGTGGTGCACGAGGCCGGAAAGCCCTTGCGCCCCTCGACCTCGACCAGGCACAGGCGGCAAGAGCCAAAGGGTTCGAGGCTGTCGGTGGCGCACAGCTTGGGCACGCGCACGCCGGCTTCCATGGCCGCGCGCATCAGCGAGCTGCCCTTGGCCACGGTGACCGGCATGCCGTCGATCTGCAGCGTCACGTCTTCGGCGGACTCGCGCCTGGGCGTACCCCAGTCGTTGTCGTGGAGGGATTCAAACATGGGGCTCTCCTTCAGGCAGCATGCGGCACGGGCGTGAGCAGGCCGAAATCTTCCGGGTAATGGTTGAGGGCCGACAGCACCGGATAGGGCGTCATCCCGCCCATGGCGCACAGCGAGCCATGCACCATGGTGTCGCACAGGTCGCGCAGCAATTGCACCTGCTGCTCGCGCTGCTGGTTGGAAGTGATGCGGTCGATCACCTCGACACCGCGCGTGGAGCCGATGCGGCAGGGCGTGCATTTGCCGCAGGACTCGACGGCGCAGAATTCCATCGCATAGCGTGCGAGCTGCGCCATGTCCGCGGTGTCGTCGTGCACGACGATGCCGCCATGGCCGACCACCGCGCCCACTGCTGCATAGGCCTCGTAGTCCAGCGGCAGGTCCCAGTGCGCCTCAGGCACATAGGCACCCAGCGGCCCGCCAACCTGCACGGCCTTGACCGGTCGACCGGAGGCCGTGCCGCCGCCGTAGTCGAATATCAGCTCGCGCAGGGTCACGCCAAAGGCCTTCTCCACCAGCCCCCCGCGGCGGATGTTGCCGGCCAGCTGGATCGGCAGCGTGCCGGTAGAGCGCCCCATGCCGAAGCTGCGATAGAAGGCTGCGCCGCGCGCCAGGATCAGCGGCACCGAGGCCAGGGTGATCACGTTGTTGATCACCGTGGGCTGGCCAAACAGCCCTTCAACCGCCGGCAGGGGAGGCTTGGCGCGCACGATGCCGCGCTTGCCCTCCAGGCTCTCGAGCATGGCGGTTTCCTCGCCACACACGTAGGAGCCCGCAGCCTTGCGCACTTCGAGGTGGAAGGCACTGTCGGAGCCCAGCAGACGCTCGCCGAGAAATCCGGCCGCAGTGGCCCGCTCGATCGCGGCCTGCATCGTCGCGATGGCGTGCGGGTATTCGGAACGGATGTAGACGTAGCCCTGCGTGGCGCCTGCGGCAATGCCGGCGATCGCCATGCCCTCGATCAGCATGTACGGGTCGCCCTCCATGGTCATGCGGTCCGAGTAGGTGCCCGAGTCGCCCTCGTCGGCGTTGCAGGCTACGTACTTCCGGGCCGCCGTGGCAGCGCGCACGGTCTTCCATTTGATGCCTGCGGGGAAAGCGGCCCCGCCCCTGCCGCGCAGGCCGGACTGCAGGACCTCCTCCACCACGGCCGCCCCGTCCATTGCAAGGGCACGGCGCAATCCCGCCCAGCCACCGTGGGCTTCGTAGTCGGCCAGGGAGAGCGGATCGGTCACGCCCATGCGGGCAAAGGTCAGGCGCTCCTGCCGCGCCAGGAAGGGAATCTGGTCCGTCAGGCCGTGCGCCAGCGGATGCATGCCGCCGGCCAGCAGCCCCGCGTCCAGCAGGCCGGGCACGTCCTCGGGCTCGACCGGTCCGTAGGCCACACGCCCCCGGGCCGTCTGCACCTCCACCAGCGGCTCCAGCCAGAACAGGCCGCGCGACCCGTTGCGCACGATCTCCACGGACTGCCCGCGTTGCGCACAGGCGGCCTCCAGCGCCGCCGCGACCTCGTCCGCGCCGACGGCCAGTGCCGCCGAATCGCGCGGAACATAGATGCGAACCGGGTTCATGCCAGCTCCAGTGCCGCGGCCAGGCGGTCGAACTTCTGCGGCGTCATGCGCGCATGCAGCCGATCATCGACCATGATGGCCGGCGAGGACGCACACAGGCCCAGGCAATAGACCGGCTCGAGCGTCACCGCGCCATCGCCGCGGGTGCCGTGCCCGGCGCAGCCGAGCACGCGAGCCGCGTGGTCCAGCAGCGCGTCTGCCCCGCGGGCCTTGCAGGACTCCGCGCGGCAGACCTGCACCACATGGCGGCCCGCCGGGGCTTCGCGGAAGTCCGGGTAGTAGCGGATGACGCCGTGCACTTCGGCGCGCGACAGATTGAGCGCCTCCGCCATCAGCGGCACGGCAGCGGCCGGCACATGGCCGAGCGCGTCCTGCACCGCGTGCAGCAAGGGCATGAGCGCGCCGGGGCTGTCGCGGTGCCGGGCGATCAGCGCCGCCACGGCATCCAGAGCATCAGGAGAGGAAAGATCTGTCATGGAGTCCCGTCAATGGAAGAACTTGGCCGCGCTGATCAGCGTCTTGTAGACACCCCAGGCCAGGGGAATGCCCACGGCCAGCCAGGCCAGGACGACCTTGAGCACAGGCGTCGCATCGGCGCGGCTGGTGCCTGCACCGACTTCGGCGGCCACTGCCTTGTCGTGGGCCAGGCGCTTCTCCTGGGCAAGCTCCGTGTCGGTCATGAAATACTTGTCCGCCACGGGCCGCACCAGCATGTTGGCGATGAAGCCGATCACCAGCATGCCCACCAGGATGTACATGGTCTGGTTGTAGACCTGTTCACGCGGGATGCCGAGCCCGAGCTGGTATTCGCGCATGTAGTTCACCACCACCGGTCCCAGGATGCCGGCCGTGGCCCAGGCCGTGAGAAGCCGGCCGTGGATGGCACCCACCATCTGGGTGCCGAACAGGTCCGCGAGGTAGGCGGGCACGGTGGCAAAACCGCCGCCATACATGGACAGGATGATGCAGACGGCCCCCACGAACAGCAGCTGGTTGCCGGCGGCGGCGCTCGAGGGCATGCTGAAGTACAGCAGGCCTCCCAGCACGAAGAACACCGAGTAGGTCAGCTTGCGGCCCAGCTTGTCGGACAGGCTGGCCCAGAAGAATCGCCCGCCGATGTTGAACAGCGACAGCAAGGCGGTGAAGCCGCCGGCGATGGCCGCGATGGCAGCGAGCTGCGACTTGTCGAGTTCGCCGAACTTCTTGGGCACGTCGATCAGCGCACCGCCGAACACTTCCTGCAGCATGGGCGACGCCATGCCGATCACGCCGATGCCTGCGCTCACGTTCATGCACAGCACGATCCAGATCAGCCAGAACTGCGGGATGCCCCAGACCTTCTTCACATGCACGTGGCGCTGGGTGATCATGGCGTTGCTGGTCTGGGCCGGCGGCGTCCAGCCGGCCGGCTTCCAGCCGGATGCCGGCACGCGGTAGCCGAAGGCGCCACCGATCATGAAGACGAAGTAGATCAGCGCCATGACGATGAAGGTCTGCAGCACGCCTACGTCCGTGGGCGTGGAGAACATCTTCATCAGGTCCACGGCCAGTGGCGAGCCGATCATCGCGCCGCCGCCAAAGCCCATGATGGCCATGCCGGTGGCCATGCCACGACGGTCCGGGAACCATTTGATCAGCGTGGACACGGGCGAGATATAGCCCAGCCCCAGCCCGATGCCGCCGATGACGCCCGACCCCAGGATCATCAGCCAGAACTGGTGCAGGTAGATGCCCAGCGCTGACAGCAGCATGCCGCCGCACCAGCATACGGCCGACACCACGCCGGCCTTGCGCGGGCCGGCGCGCTCCAGCCAGCCGCCCCACAGCGCTGCGGAGCAGCCGAGGAAGACGAAGAACAGCGTGTACATCCAGCCCAGCGTGGCCACGCGCCAGTCGCAGTTGGTGGCGAACAGCTCGGCGAAGAAGCTCATGTCCTTGGCGCAGGTCTGCACCCCCGTGCCCGCCGTCGCGAGCGACTTGGACAGCGGCAGCCAGAACACAGAAAAGCCGTAGGCCATGCCGATGCAGAGATGGATCGCCAAGGCGGCCGGCGGTACCAGCCATCGGTTGAAACCGACCCCGGCGATGATGCGCTCCTTGTCGAGGATGCCGGGTCCTGCGTGAGGCGGCGTGGTCGCCAGGCCGCCTCCAGAAATGGAACTCGATGCCATATGTCTCTCTCCACGGTGGGGTGTTGTTCGAATTACGCTGCAGGTCCATGCCCGCCTGCCAGTCGTGCGTCGGAGTGTGGGCGAGGCATTTCCCCCGCGTCAAATTCAATCCCTGGATCGGGGCATTCGCAGAAAAAATGATGCAGTGCACATCTGCCGCTCTCCCTCTCGGCGGGAGCCCCGGGGTGGCACCGGACCTCGGGCAAACCCTGCCCGGCATCAGGACGTGATGTCGCCTGCGTTCTCGCTGCAGTGCTGGATCCAGGCCGGTACGGCCAGCAGGTCCAGCGCGGCCTGGAGCGCCCGCGTCGGCTGGATGCCGGCCTGCGTCATGAACCCGATGGGCGTGCGCACCTGGGGGCCGATCAAGGGAAGCGCTTCGAGTTCGCGGTGGCCCCGCAGGGTGGCCACTATGGCGCCGGGCAATATGCTGCAGACGCTGCCGGTCGCCACCGACAGCACCAGGCTCAGCACGGCGTTGGTCTCCAGCGCCGGCAACACCGGCGCCCCGGCGTCGCGGAACGCCTGGTCGATGATGGCGCGGTTGTGCATGTCGGGTGTGAGCAGGCACAGCGGGTGCTGCGACGCCTCGCGCCAGGTCAGTGCGGGGCCGATGCGCAGCCCGTCCTGCGCGGCCGGCACGGTACGGCGCACGAAGTAGTAGTGCTCGGTGTACTGCGGCCACGCCAGGACGCGCGCCCGGCTCTCGTGCTCCATGCGCTCGGTATAGCCCAGCGCGAGCTCGAGCGACAGGTCCTCCAGCCCGGTCTCCAGCTCCAGGGAGCTGGTGGACAGCACCACCGGTGTGATCCCGGGCTGCCGCGTGAACAGCATGGCCGCAAAGCGCGTGAGGATGGGGATCGCGGTGGGCACCGCGGCCATGCGCAAGGTGCCCTGCAGGCTGCCCGCCGACGCGCTGATGTCCTGCCGCAGCCGCTCATGCTCATGGAGCATGCGCTGGGCGGTGTGCAGGACCTGGGTGCCTTCCGGCGTCAGCCCGGCATAGGCGCGCCCGCGCCGCACGATCACCGCCCCGAATTCCTTTTCCAGTGCGCGCAGGGCATTGGACAGCGCCGGCTGCGTGATGTGGCACGCCTGCGCTGCGCGGCCGAAATGCCGGTACTGGTGCAGCGCCACCAGGTAGCGCATGGACGCCAGCAGGTTCATGCGGCCGCGGTGACGACAGCGGGGGTCACGTGTTCTGGCTGACCGTGATGGTCGGGAAGCGCCCGGAGAAGTCCTTGGCGCGTCCGGCCAGTGCCACCGCCACGCGCTGGGCGATGTCACGGTAGAGCGCCGCATGCGCGCCCTCGGGCGCCGCGGCCACCGTGGGCGTGCCGCCGTCGGCCTGCAGCCGGATGTCCAGTGCCAGCGGCAGCGCGCCCAGGTAGTCCATGCCGTAGTCGGCCGCCATGCGGCGGCCACCGCCGTCGCCGAAGATGTGCTCGGCATGCCCGCACTGGCTGCAGACATGCACCGCCATGTTCTCCACCAGGCCCAGCAGCGGCACGCCCACCTTCTCGAACATCTTCACGCCCTTCTTGGCGTCGATCAGGGCAATGTCCTGCGGCGTGGTGACGATCACCGCGCCGGCGATCGGCACGCGCTGGCTCAGCGTGAGCTGGATGTCGCCGGTGCCGGGCGGCATGTCGACGACGAGGTAGTCCAGGCCTTTCCAGTTGGTCTGGCGCAGCAGTTGCTCCAGCGCCTGCGTGGCCATGGGGCCGCGCCAGATCATGGCCTGGTCAGGCTCCACCAGGAAGCCGATGGACATGACCTGGATGCCATGGGCCCGCAGCGGGTCCATGGTCTTGCCATCGGTGCTGGCCGGCTTCTGGCCGGCAATGCCCATCATGGTGGGCACGCTCGGGCCGTAGATGTCGGCGTCGAGCAGGCCCACGGTCGCGCCCTCGGCCGCGAGTGCCAGCGCCAGATTGGCGGCCGTGGTGCTCTTGCCCACGCCGCCCTTGCCCGAAGCGACGGCCACGATGTTCTTCACCTCCGGCATGGGCTGCAGGCCGCGCTGCACAGAGTGGGCGACGATGTGGGTGGTGATCTCCACCGATACCTGCTGCACGCCCGGCACCCGCATGGCGGCGGCCACGAGCGCCTCGCGCAGCGCGGCGTGCCGGCTGGCGGCGGGGTAGCCGAGCTCCACGCCGAACCGCACCTGGCCCTGGGCGTCCACCGCCATGCCCCGCAGTGCGCGGGTGGACACGAAGTCCTTGCCGGTGGCCGGGTCGCGGACCTCGGCCAGCGCGGCCAAAAGAGATTGTTCTGTGACTGCCATACGTACTTTCCTGATATGCGGGGAGTCTAGCGAAGCCGGCCGCATCCAATAATCTCCCTATGCTCCGTTCTGCCAAAGCGCCCATGCTGCCATCGCCCTCGCCCACCGGCCTGATCCTCACCGGCGGCGGCGCGCGCGCGGCCTACCAGGTCGGCGTGCTGGAGGCCATTGCCGACCTGCGGCTGGCCGCCGGCGCCCAGGGGCAGGGCAACCCCTTCCCCATCATCACGGGGACCTCGGCCGGAGCCATCAATGCGTCGGCACTGGCCTGCGGCGCCGACGACTTCGACGGCGCGGTGCGGCGCGTGGTGCTGGCCTGGCGCACCATACGCTCCGAGCAGATCTACCGCGCCGATACGCTCAGCATGCTGCGCACCGGTGCGCGCTGGCTGAGCCTGCTGTCGCTCGGCTGGGCGCTGGCGCGCTGGCGCCGGCTGCGGCCGCGCTCCCTGCTCGACAATGCGCCGCTGGACGACCTGCTGGGCAGCCTGGTCCCCCTGGTGCGCCTGCCGCGGCTGATCCGCCAGGGCCACCTGCACGCACTCGCCGTGACCGCCTCCAGCTATACCTCTGGCGAGCACGTGACCTTCTTCGAGGCCGGCCGCCGCAGCGAGCCCTGGGTGCGGTCGCAGCGCATGGCCGTGCGCGACCGCATCACGACCGCCCACCTGCTGGCATCCTCGGCCATCCCCTTCATCTTCCCGGCCACCCCGCTGGAAATGCAAGGCCGGCTGGAGTACTTCGGCGACGGCTCGATGCGCCAGTCCGCACCGATCGCCCCCGCCATCCACCTGGGCGCCGAGCGCATCCTGGTGATCGGCGCCGGGCGCACGCTGGAGCCACCGGTGGCGCCCGGCGACCGCCCCGCGGCCAGCTACCCCACGCTCGCGCAGATCGCCGGGCATGCGCTCTCCAGCATCTTCCTGGACGCGCTGCCGGTGGACGTGGAGCGGGTGCGCCGCATCAACCAGACGCTGGCCCTGATTCCCCCCGAAGCGCGGCACGCCAGCAGCCTGCGGCCCATCGAGCTGCTGGAGGTCTCGCCCTCCGAGCGCCTGGACGGAGTGGCCGCGCGCCATGTGCAGGCGCTGCCAGCCCCCGTGCGCAGCCTGCTGGGCGGCCTGGGAGTGCCGCTGCGTGGCTCCGATCCGCGCAGTGCGGCGCTGGCGAGCTACCTGCTGTTCGAGCCGGAGTACACCGGCGAGCTGATGGCCCTGGGCCGGGCCGACGCCCTGCGCCAGCGTGCCGAGATCTGCCACTTCTTCGGCTGGGACGCTTCTGCGGTTCGGCAGGTGGCGCCTTAAAATCGCGGGTTCGCCCGTCCGTGGCGACTGAACGACCGCCGAAAGCCCGTCCCGATGCCCCAACGCAAACTCTTCGTCACCACCGCGCTGCCGTACGCCAACGGCAATTTCCACATCGGCCACATCATGGAGTACATCCAGGCCGACATCTGGGTGCGGTTCCAGCGGATGCAGGGCAACGCTGTGAATTTCGTCGGTGCCGACGACGCCCACGGCGCGCCCATCATGATCGCCGCCGAGAAGGCGGGCAAGACGCCACAGCAGTTCGTGGCCGACATCGCGGCCGGACGCAAGCCCTACCTGGACGGCTTCCACATCGCCTTCGACAACTGGCACAACACCGACGCGCCGGAAAACCATGCCCTGGCCTCGCAGATCTACCTCGACCTGAAGGCCGCCGGCCTGATCGAGACGCGCACCATCGAGCAGTTCTTCGACCCCGAGAAGAACATGTTCCTGCCCGACCGCTTCATCAAGGGCGAATGCCCGCGCTGCCACGCCCAGGACCAGTACGGCGACAACTGCGAGAACTGCGGCGCCGTCTATGCGCCCACCGACCTGATCAACCCGTACTCGGCCCTGTCCGGCGCCAAGCCCGTGCTGAAGAGCTCGGAGCACTTCTTCTTCAAGCTGTCGGACCCGCGCTGCGTGGAGTTTCTGGAGCGCTGGACCCAGGACGGCCGGCTGCAGCCCGAAGTGGCCAACAAGGTCAAGGAATGGTTCAGCGTGCGCACCAACCCGGACGGCAGCACCAGCGAAGGCCTGGGCGACTGGGACATCAGCCGCGACGCGCCCTACTTCGGCATCGAGATCCCCGGCGCGCCGGGCAAGTACTTCTACGTGTGGCTGGACGCGCCGGTGGGCTACCTGGCCTCGCTCAAGAACCTGCTGGACAAGCGCGGCGAGGACTACGCCGCCTACATGGCCGACCCGGCGCTGGAGCAGTACCACTTCATCGGCAAGGACATCGTCACCTTCCACACGCTGTTCTGGCCGGCCATGCTGCATTTCAGCGGCCGCAAGACACCGGACAACATCTTCGTGCACGGTTTCCTCACCGTGAACAACGGCGAGAAGATGAGCAAGAGCCGCGGCACCGGCCTGGACCCGCTCAAGTACCTGGGCCTGGGCATGAACCCGGAATGGCTGCGCTACTACCTGGCGGCCAAGCTCAACGGCCGCAACGAGGACATCGACTTCAACCCCGAGGACTTCATGGCGCGGGTCAACAGCGACCTGGTCGGCAAGTTCATCAACATCGCCTCGCGGGCAGCGGGCTTCATCGCCAAGCGCTTTGGCGGCCAGCTCGGCGCGGTCAGCGAGGACGGGCAGGCGCTGCTGGCTGCGCTGCGCGCGCAGGCCTCCACCATCTTCGACGCCTTCGAGAAGCGCGACACCGCCCGCGCGCTGCGCGAAGCCATGCTGCTGGCCGACCGCGTGAACGAGTACGTGGACGCCAACAAGCCCTGGGAACTGGCCAAGCAGGAAGGCCAGGACGCCCGCCTGCAGGACGTGTGCAGCACCTGCATCGAGGCCTTCCGCCTGCTCTGCATCTACCTCAAGCCCGTGCTGCCGGCCTTGACGGCGCAGGTCGAGGCCTTCCTGAAGGTCGCGGCCCCGCTGAGCGCAGCCGATGCGCAGACGCTGCTCGGCGCCGGCCACACCATCGGCGCCTACCAGCACCTGATGCAGCGCGTGGACGTGAAGCAGCTCGACGCACTGTTCGAGCCGCCGGCAGCGTCCGAGCCCGAGAAGACCGTGCCCGGCGGCGAAGAGCTGGCGCCCACCATCACCATCGACGACTTCGCCAAGATCGACCTGCGCATCGCCCGGATCGTCAATTGCGAGCCGGTGGAGGGCTCCAGCAAGCTGCTGCGCCTGACGCTGGACGTGGGCGAAGGCCGCCACCGCAACGTCTTCAGCGGCATTGCAAGTGCCTACCAGCCCGACCAATTGGTGGGCAAGCTGACCGTCATGGTGGCCAACCTGGCGCCACGCAAGATGAAATTCGGCGTCAGCGAAGGCATGGTGCTGGCGGCCAGCCATGGCGACGAGAAGGCCCACCCCGGCATCCACGTGCTGGAGCCGTGGCCGGGCGCCACGCCGGGCATGCGGGTGCGCTGAGCATGCAGGCTCGCGTGCCACGGCTGGTGCTGATGGCGGGGACGGCTGCAGCCCTGGCGCTGGTCGCGGGCTGCGCGGTGGTGGCCGTCACCGGCGCTGCCGTCAGCGTGGTGGGCACGACCGCCGGGCTGGCGGCCGACGCCGCCGTGGGCACCGTCAAGCTGGTGGGCAGCGCTGCCGGCGCGGTGCTGCCCGGCGGCTCGGCACCCTGAAGAAATCCGTCAGGCGCGGCGGCGCGTGAACAGTCCGTACAGCACCAGCAGCACGATCGCACCGACGATGGACGCGATCCAGCCGGCCGGCTCGCCCACGGCGTACCAGCCCATGGACTGGCCGACGTAGCCGGCGACGAAGGAGCCCGCGATGCCGAGGATGATCGTCATGATCCAGCCCATGCTGTCATTGCCCGGCTTGAGCGCGCGGGCGATCAGCCCCACGATGAGGCCGACGATCAGGGTTCCGATGATGGACATGGCGCAGTTCCTTTGAATTGAAGCAGGAGGGCCGGCAATCCCCGGCCCCAAGCCGCCTTTATAGAAAAGCCGCCCAGGCTTCCTGTGACCTGGTGTAAATGGAACAGGGCCGGCTCAGCCGCCGCGCTGCGCCTCCGACTGCGGATCGAGCATGCTGCCGGTGCGCAGTACCCGGCCGTCGGGGCCGAAGGTGGTGCTGAACACCATCGCGGTATTGGGCGGCTCCAGGTAGCGCCAGTCCCACACCGTCTCGCCGGTGCGGGCAAAGGGCGTGTCCTTCATGGGCCGGCCGAGCCGGCGCCGCACGTCTTCGGCCGCCATGCCGGGCTGGATCTGGGCGAAGTTGGCCGGCGTCAGCACCTGGCGCAGGGCGCTCATCCTGCCGTCCGCGCCTATGGTGATCATGTAGTTGCGCTGCCCGGCGGGCTGGCGGTCGTACTCGAAGGTGCGCGCGCCGCCGGCCTCGGGCCAGATGCGCTCGGGCTCGCCGAAGGTGCGGCGCACGTCGGCTTCGGTGGAAACGCCCTCCTCCAGCGCCCGGATGCGATCGCCGTCGCAGCCGGCCAGCCACAGGACCAGGGCCAGCAGCGCCACCTGCGCCCCGCCTCGCCAGACCGTGTTCATACCCATCCCCGGTAAAATCATGGATTCCACGATACCAGCCTGCCATGTCCTTCTTCAACCGTCCCCACTACACCTCCGAAGCCACCCAGTTCATCGACCAGCTCAAGCAGCAGAAGCCGACGCTGGAAGCCGAACAGCGCGCCGGCCGGGCCCTGCTGTGGGACAAGAACGTGGACCGCAGCACTTCGCGCGACTTCCGCGCCGGCAATGTGCCGCAGAAGCCCTACGTCTACCAGACCGACGCCAGCTGATTTCTATAGAAAAGTGGCATAAGCCCAGGCGGCACGCCGGCCTATAGCTACATTTTCAATAGCACCCACCCGATGTCCACCGACATGCAGGCCCGCAAGGCCCTGGACGCCGCCCCCGTCGCGGGCAGCCTGCCGGACGTGGTCGACCAGGTGGCGCTGGCCCGCCTCTATGGCGAGCCGCTGTTTGCGCTGCCGACCGACCTGTACATCCCCCCCGATGCGCTGGAAGTCTTCCTCGAGGCCTTCGAAGGCCCGCTGGACCTGCTGCTCTACCTGATCCGCAAGCAGAACTTCAACATCCTCGACATCCCGATGGCCGGTCTGACGCGGCAGTACCTCTCGTACGTGGACGAGATCCGCAGCCGCAACCTGGAGCTGGCGGCCGAGTACCTGCTGATGGCGGCGATGCTGATCGAGATCAAGTCGCGCATGCTCTTGCCGCCCAAGAAGGTGGCCGAGGGCGAGGAGCCCGAAGACCCGCGTGCCGAGCTGGTACGCCGCCTGCTCGAATACGAGCAGATGAAGCTCTCGGCCGCGCGCCTGAACGAAATGCCGCAGCTCGGCCGCGACTTCCTCAAGGCCCAGGTCTACATCGAGCAGAGCCTGCAGCCGCGCTTCCCGGATGTGGAGCTGGCCGACCTGCAGGCCGCCTGGCGCGACATCCTCAAGCGCGCCAAGCTGGTCCAGCACCACAAGATCACGCGCGAGGAACTCAGCGTGCGGGAATACATGAGCATGGTGCTCAAGACCCTGCAGGGCCGGCGCTTCGTCGAGTTCGAGGAATTGTTCCAGCCCGAGAAGGGATCGACCGTGCTGGTCGTCACTTTCATCGCGTTGCTGGAACTGGCCAAGGAAACCCTGATCGAAATCACCCAGGCCGAGGCTTTTGCGCCGATCTACGTACGCCTGGCCTTCACACCGGCATGAAGGCCTGCCGCCGCGTGGCGGCGCGCCTCCCACAAGCATGATCTCTTCAACTTTCGACGTCCTGATCGTCGGCAGCGGCCTCGCCGGCCTGTCCGCCGCGCTGCATCTGGCCCCGCGCCACCGCGTCGCGGTGCTGACCAAGGGCGTGCTGGCCGACGGCTCCAGCCAGTGGGCGCAGGGCGGCATTGCCGCCGTGCTGGCCGAGGGCGACAGCGTGGACGAGCACCTGCAGGACACGCTGGTCGCCGGCGCCGGCCTGTGCGATACGGCCGCGGCGCGCTTCGTGGTCGAGCAGGCACCCGCCGCCATTGCCTGGCTGGAGACACTGGGCGTGCCCTTCTCGCGGGAAGACGGCGCGCTGCACCTCACGCGCGAAGGCGGCCACAGCCAGCGCCGCATCGTGCATGCCGCCGACGCCACCGGCGCCGCCGTGCAGCGCACGCTGATAGAGCGCGTGCGCGCCACGCCCGGCATCACCCTGCTCGAAGGCCATGTGCTGGTG
>Ga0116227_10004632_pt1 | contig 29700 bp, 17 predicted proteins | sample S1TSphgellanicum_FD_89693 | JGI IMG/M metagenome (GOLD analysis project Ga0116227, IMG submission 89693) | Host-associated microbial communities from peat moss isolated from Minnesota, USA - S1T2_Fb - Sphagnum magellanicum MG | ecosystem: Host-associated > Plants > Peat moss > Unclassified... | reverse complement strand
TTTAGGCCTTGGACAACCCAAAATCAATTTTTTTTTTTTTTTAATTGACCAAGACTACTTTTTTTTTCTTTTAGCTACTGTCCGTCCCATTTAAGGGGATGGATGAAATGTCCATCCGGCTTGATGATGGGACGGATTTTGGGGAAGCTTTTTTTCTTTTAACTACTATTTGTCCCGATTATGGGGATGAATGAAATGTTCGTCCGGCTTGATGACGAGACGAATTTTGGGGAAGCTTTTTTTCTTTTAGCTACTGTTTGTCCCGATTATGGGGATGGATGAAATGTCCGTCCAGGTGGATGATCACAAAATAATAATAAAAATAAAAAACACATAAAAATAAAAAATAAAAAAGTTAAAAGTTTCTAAACAAAACTAGAACATGAACCAAGTTTAAAGAAACCAAGGGACTTCACAGTGGCCGAAGGTCACGGGCACCCACTAGTTAGAATAAAAGCAAAGTGGCGAACTCAGTTTAGCGCCAAATTTGCTGCTAAACTGAGTTTCATATCCCCTTGAAGCCCAGTGTGTTTTTTTTTCCCAGTTTTTTGAAATCTCATCCCCTATGTGACCAAACAGGGGGGATTCTGGTGCCGTCTTTTCCTGACTTTACAGACAACTTTAATTTCCCATTGACCTCAAGAAAACCTGTCACACACACATGGACCTGCAAAAGTAGAAATACACACCCTACTCTCAAAAGAGTCTTTACAGGAAGAAGAACAAGAACCAGGGACGGGAGTTCAAGAGAATATACTTTTCTAAGGAAGACAAAATCAAGGCCCCATATTAGACATAAGGCCTACTTTACACTAGGAGTCAAGTCCCAAAAAAACTTGGGGCCGACTTTGAGCATTTTTGGGTTGCAAATTGGCCCCAAGTTACTAATAAATGCTACAACATTGACGTCAGGATATTAATAAATGCTGGAACATAAATTGGCCCCCAAGGGTTGCAAATTGGCTTCCCAAATTCGATGGTATTCCTCCTTCTTTCAGCCTTGGGGCCAATAATATAAGGCCATAAAGTTCAGCATTTATTAGTAGTAGCTTGGGGCAGATTGAAAATATTTTTTTCTATTTCAGCCTTGACTCCTACTGTACAGCCCTTGGGGCTGATTTCAACTTTTGCACCAATAGGAATGCTGGATTTGGTTTGAACATTGGCCCTGACTCCTAGTGTAAAGGGGGGCATAAGTATATGAAGTGTAGTCATAGGCTCCTCGAAATGGTATGCTGATTGGAATGTCCCCTTCAATTTGGGGGCTGTTTGATGAAAATAAGGCATCACCTCTCAAAGATGGGGATTCTGCCCCAAAGTTTAAAAGATTTCTGGGTACATGCTAGAACCCAATAGAGAAATCTGGCTATATTCCCAAAAAACAATTCTAGAAATTTGGTGACTAGAAAGCCAAAAACACACACATTTGTTGCCAATTTGAAAAATTACATACCCGCCCAACCAGTATTGGGCGGGTATCTGATTTTTCAAATACCAACCAGTTCCTGGTATCTGGTTTTTGAAATTTTGAAATACTAGATGGGTGTTGGTATTTGTTTTTTTTATTATTCTGAAGAATAGTCGGGTCTCAGGATTTGAAACTTTAAGATCAATGGTTATGAACTTGGGGTGAGTGTTTGTATAATGGAAAGGGTGGGTATAATGCCTGGGTCTTTAACTGATAACCAGTCTAATAACCTGATTAGGTTTTGACGAATACCTTTACTAAAATTTTCAGTCTGATTTTTAAAGTTCAATTCCTTTGGCTCTTTGAACAGCAAAGCACACCATAAAATGAAAGCCAATACAAAATGCATATCAAATTCTTTAAAAATTGAGTCATATATGCATTACAACAATATTAAATATCAATTATTAAAGTTCCATTTGGTTCATTGTAACAAGGTCAACAACTATACAAGAGATTATTATTATTATTATTTGTTTGAGGTGAAAATAGAGCTAGATTGTTGATTTTGTCAAATTTGATTTCAACATGCATTCATCCATTTCAAACCCCACAAGCAATAAGAAGCAATCAAGCAAACTATGGGCCTCCTCAATTCTCACCTTTAATTTCAAAAAAACAAAACCAACAATTAGACATAAATGTTAGTTAGTCCTCTCAACACTAAAAACAATCAAAATTCATAACCATGCATACATGTCAACTTGTGCTCTTCAAATGTCAACTTTCAAACATTAAAATGTAACCAACCATTCACAAACGTGGATGGGCCCTCTCAACTTACTCCCCTCAAGCTCTAAAAACAAATAGCAAACAAGCCACTACCATTCATAGATTGCCTTATTAAGGCTTTTGAAATGTCAAACTTCAAACATGTAATAGCAACAAGTAGGTGATTGACTCAATACTTTGGTTACAAATTCTCAACTATCAACCTTCAAATTGAATTGATGAAATTTGAACAATGGACATTAACAACCATTAAATATATTTAAAACCCATTCATAGATGTTAATGGGGCTTCCCAAATGTGAGTTTTCAATCTACAAACACATCAAAGTTGTTGATAACAAATACATTAATGGCCCTTTTCAATAATCAACCCATAAGCAATGAAAAATAACAAGCAAACACAAATGAATGTTTGAAGCGCCTTCTTCAGTTCTAAACCAAACATATGGTATGTTACAAGTCACATGAAATTCATATGTAAAAACAAACAAAAAAACACACCTTATTAAGCTTCTCATTGAAGCTTTATCTTGTTCACATTACAAACAAGTCCAAAAATTTACACAACTATATCCAAGTTGAAGCTTTGTTGTTCCACCAATAGAATCAAGTTTTGTCAAATCACAAATGTATTGAGATTTACCTATATCATAAATAATTTCAAAGAGACTCACAAAAGACATTCGAATCAAAAGCCTCTACCATTTATGAAAAAAATAAAAGAAATCAACAAATGTATTTCAATTCCCACATCTACATGGATCAAACAATTTGAAAGAAAAATTATCATTATGCATTCAATTGTTTTGCATCTACCATGTTACAAAGAACTTCAAAACAATTCACAAAAAGCATTCAACTTGAGGTTTTGCATTTCACTTACTACTGAAAGCCCTTAGATTTCATTTCCTACCTTCACCATGGTTGAAATAACTAGTGTAAAAAAATCAACAAATGTACACAAGTTCCCACCTCTACCATGGGACAAATAATTCAAGCAAAAATCTCAATCTATGTGCAACTTTTTGCATTTACTATATCACAAAAAACTAAAAAGAAATCATAAAAACCATTGAAGTTGAGGTTCTATATTTCATTTACAACTCATTTAGCAATTGAAAACCTTTGGATTTCACTTTTCACCTTTACCATGGATGAAACAACTCATGCAAGAAATCGGCAAATGTATTCAAGTTCCAACCTTTGCCATGGAGAAAACAATTCAAACAAAATTCCCACTCCACATGCAACTTTTTGCATCTACTAGATCATGCACAACTCAAAAAAATTCATTAAGTGCATTTAAATTTTGCTTCTATTGTTCCATAAACAATTCACCACAACTTTGAACCTTTTTATTTCACTTTCCACCTTCACTAAATCACAAACAACTCAAGAAAAAAATCAACAAATGTATCCAAATTCTCACATTTGCCAAATCATAAGCAATGAAAATTATTCACAAACATCATTTAAGTTATGCCTATGTTGTTCCATAAAAAACTCAAAGCAATTTTGCACCTTTGTTTTTCACTTTCCACCTTTGCCATGCATTAAAAACTCAACCATTAGTCCACAAATGTATCCAAGTTCCACTTCTATCATCCCCCATTTTGCATGACAATTTTTTTGTTTTAAAAACTTGAACTAAAAATCAAACACCTAATTTTCACTAATGTGTTTAGCTTTTTAAGCCTTAACGCACAATTGATGGAAGCTTATCCCATGCTTGCCTACCCTTGCTTGACTTTTTCGACCATGTAATTCACTTTTGAAAATCATATTAGGCAAATTATTACCTAGTAGCCACATATTCATTTACTTTTATTCTATGACATATTGTAAAAAAATGTCATATGGGACCTTGTCATGTATAAACCACAAGACATTAGTTTGTTTTAGAAGTTTAAATTTGTTATTGGAATCCAATTCAATGTGAACATGATTCAAACTTTTTTGTATTTGGGGGAGGAAGAAAGGGGGGAAGGACATATCCTCGAGGTGTTGTTTGAAGTTTCATTTTTGGGTGTTTAAAGAATATTCATTTGCCAACCATAAGAAATTAAGTTCAAAGCATTTAAATGCATGTTTCGATGCATGTGATTTTGTTACTTTTAATATCATTGGGTGGTGTGAATCTATTAATGCATGACAACCAACTTCTTGCAGAATGTGGCTACCACGATGAAATCAAATATTAATTCAATTGAATTTCATTCACAATTGATTCATAATAGGCATCCAATGGATGGTTTGCTAATGCACTTGGGTAATAATATTTGATATGACAAAGTATAAGTTTGTGTAGATAGTAGTTATCCTGATCAAAATCCAAAAAATTGATTATGTTCACAAGTGAAGCAATCAACTAATAGTCATGAAAAAAAAATGCAAAGAATAAATGCGTCATAAACTAGGTGGATATGTAAATCATAAGTGGGTTTAAGATCAAAATTATGTATGTTTATTACAGAATTATGAAAATTTATGTTTTTGTTTACACAAATATTCTTTCATCTTTTTATTTTCTATGTACAATTAATATGCCACACCATGTTCCTATCATGGATTTCACACACACAAACTATGGCAAATTTTTCAAGGCTAAAATATCAATTCCTATCACAATTGTATTTTAAAAAACTTTACATTCATACAACAACTTGTTTTATTCAAATGAAAATATTTCCAAAGCTCATAAACACTCATTTGTATATTAACAAATAAAAAATTAAATAAATTTTTTTTTAAGATTCACATATCACATAGTTCCTCATGTGATTCAATATGCACATTAATATGAAAAAAACTATTCACATGAATTATTATATGTGACTCAATGCACATTAATTAAAACTATGACCAAACCATAATTAAACTATGAAATCAACCATCAAATAAATTACAAAACTTAACTCTTATATAATTACATAAATAATAATCTAATTACATCAAGTTATAGGTATCTTGACAAAGAGTTCCTCCCAAGATATTGACATTTATATGCATGAGTGCTACAATCTTAGCACAAACACAAAGAAAAAAATGCAAAGAAAATAAGTAATACAATTTGAAAAGTCAATTGGATGAGTAAACACACTCTTATCAAGTTTCAACTAGTCTTGTAATTAATTATGTGTTTATTTAAATAAATAAATAACACCCAACAAGGGAACCAAAAAAAAAGATCAAAGTCCAAACAAAAGACGACACTTAAGAACACAAAATGTGCAATGGGGAACCCTAGTTAGAGGAAAAATCAAGAAGCCTAGGACCTAAACCCATCACAAGTAGGACAAACCGAATCATGCACAGAGACGGGCAAAAACCTGGAATATTTGCTTTGCAATATTCATGGTCTTCAAGGGGGATTGGAAAAAGGGCATGGTTGGTGGAATAGTAGATGTGCATAATAAGTACTTTAACTTTCATTAATGTGGTATTTATAAGATCTATTTGGATTGTATTTCAAGAGCCATTTCATATTTCAAGCTTAGGGTGTAGGATACCTTAATGTTGGAGAGGGTTCAACCATGTAATGCGTGATGAGCCAAAAAAAGCCTATTTAAAAAATAAATAAATTGATATAGGAAGGAGAAATCTTCTTTTTGTCAAAAAATATTTTTGGGCCGTGTGGAGTGTGATCAGAGTCTCCAAATGGCACGTTGATGAAGGAAGTCCATGTCGAATGAAGAGGGGGCCAAAGGAAGGGGCATTTTTTACCCCAAGGCAATAAGGAGCCAGTCATAGGATGGACAATATAAAGTTTTCAAACTAATTTGATCTTGATTCTGATGCCCAAGGCAAACTAATATAAAAAATTAATTAATTTTTTTTAGCTCAATTGCATCCTTATGACATGTTTCATCCCTGGTCCAGGGCACTTCACAAAACAACTTGAATAAGTCTAATATCAAGAAGCATTGCAGTTATATTTGGGAGGGGGTAAGGGAACAGCAACTATTAGGGTAAATCCACTTGCAAATGGCTGCTAAGATCTTCTCTTACATAACAATCATGAGAATATTTTTAAAGACTTCACACTTTAACCAATTGTGCTGTGAGTTGACATCCAAAAGCTGCCAGGCCGTTAGGGGTTTAACCAATCTTGTGAAGTACCCAAATTGACGAAGCAATGTTGTGATTGATAATCGTGTGGAGCAGGAAACCATTCCAGCCACCTTTGGAAGGAGATTTGATTCGGGGTTCAATCAGTGCCAACCCCAAACAAACTGAGAACACATACAAAAACAGGAAAGGGGCAAAATGCTTAGCAAATATTGGAGTTATCCTTAAAGTAACCCTGTCTTCACCCTGCCTTTGGGCCTCCTTTCACCCCCTATCCCTCCCCTCTTTCAGTGGTATCCGCAAAGTAAAGACATTTTAATAAAACTCAGTTTTGAAATGCTGCAACTCAGTATGAAATGCTGATACTCAGCATTTAATGCACAAGATCCGAGACTAATTATAGTAGTTGTACAGTTAGGAGCAGTGAAAATATGAGTACCAGCAGTGGAAGCGCTCAGGAAAAAGGAAAGAGGGGATGAGACTCAGTTTATTTACTACCAAAATTGATGGTTTTCTCAGTTTCATCCCCTGTTGAATGCTAATGTACTTTTAAAATCTCATCCTGTGTATAACCAAACTCAGGGTTCTGGTGTTGTGTTTTTCTTACTTTACTAATGACTCTATTGGTTTACTTTTTACAAGAGATTTTTTTAGGAGAGAGGAGGGTCATGTACCACCTCTTTCTTCCTCTTGATCTACATTACAATAAGGGAGCTAGAATGAATCACTCATGCAACTTGCAAGTGTGTGTGGTGGTTGAACACGATGTATGGCCACCATAGCCATTGAATACCTGCCAGAAAAGAATCCACCTACCGACTCATTGGAAAATCACTCATAGTGATGTCTCCATGTTTTGCGCTGAAGTCCAATAGAGTGACCATCTGGGGTATTTCATGTATCTAGGTAGGTGCAGTCGAAACTCATGAGAGGACATTGGAGAAGGCTGAGACTCCAGTCAGATAAATTATACTGGAGTCAGATGAAAATTGCAAACCCCAACCATGCATTCATTTGTCAGGTTCCAAATCCGTGGCAAGAAAAATATTCTCTAAGGTAATGCTGGTATGCAGATGATGCAATTTTTTCGTTGATAATTGGCACCCACTGACTGCACGTTGTTGTGAGTACAGACTACAGAGTCAAATTGAGTCTGGTTGTGAAGGGATTGATTAGTTATAAACTTATGAAGGATATACTCAAATGCTCATTGTTTGTGAGAACTGCAACAAAATGACCCAAATGAGAGGAGCACATTGGAAGCCTGACAGTTGACTGGAGTCCTCATTGCTATTTGATTGCCAGAAACTTGCCATTCATGTTATTAAACATTTTGTGAAGCTTTTGCACCAGTGTGATATGCACATACCGCAACCCATTTCTTACAAGTGCTTGATATGAATATTTGGATGAACAATATCAAAAGCTATCATGTATTGCGTAGTTAGAATTAAGAATTTTTTTTTTTGGAAGAAGAAGGAACCAAGAGTCTTGAAATGCGAAGACTGGAACCAAACCCAAGGATCTATCAAAAAATAGAAATAAATTCTAGGATCAAAACCAAAAGTTCTTTCATTTGTTGATCCTGGATCGAAGGTTCTCTTAAAATGTAAGAATTGGAAAACACTGGTCATAACGTAACAGGCATGCAGTGGATGGTGCACCAGTGGATGCTGGTCCACTTATTACTGACTTGGATCATCATGCAAGAAGGTGTTAAAAACTTTCCAGTGGGTGCAATGAGGACTATAGTGCTACTTTTCAGGTGTTTGGTTGGTTGGTTTTGCTTTTGGTAGTTTGGCAATATCCAAATTCTAACCTTTACATGAATGGAAAAAAGTTGGGATTGTGTAGGCACGCTCCAAATTTTGCAAGACTTTTTCTTGATTTCCTTACCAACAACAAATGGTGACTGACAAGTCAAAAACAAAACTCTACATTAAAAAAAAATTAAATATATATATATATATAGACACACACACACACACACACACGGTGTTGGATATGTGGCAACCACAAGAAAAAGCTTTCGGTCACCTCCCAACTCTCAAGCAATCATCATTCCAGTACCATTCTCCTTCTTTTGATCCTTTGCACTTCTCTTTTTTTACAAGCTTGATATAAGTTATGACACACCCAAACCCACTGAGCCAGGTTAAAACCTGGCTCCACCTGCCCGCACCTGCCCACCCCCATTCTTTTGATGTAGCCACACTCACAAATATCCACAAGAGGAATTAGCCAAATTTGACTGTAGGTCAGAGAGGAAAGTAGAAGTTTTTTAAGAATCTTGCCATAATTTGGCAATCTACTGGAACCTAATTATATAAATGTGGCAATTTCATAACTCTTTTCCTTGAAATCTGGCAAATTCGGCACATTCTTTTCGAGAAAATCCTTTGTATGAGTCACACTTGTGATTTCTTTTTAAACGGTTGGCAAGTGACAAAAATTTAACCGCTGACCCAAACCCATTGGTCTTGTCTCATGGTAGATCATCCACTCATATCAATTGCTTGGAGGTTGCTATTATGTTGTTGTATACTGAGTAGATCTTCAGCCTCTTCCCCCAACCAAATAAGAAGCACACAACACACCCCATGATCTCTTGTTGTGGGTTCTAAAGTAAAACAAATATGTCTTTTTTTTGTCTTGGTTGGAATTGTCTACAACAAATTCTACATCTGATCCTTCTGAACAACTTTCATCGGATATGTTTTTTGTTACTTGTTTCAAGGATTCTTGATCTATGTTCTAGATGGGACCATTGGGCCCTCTTTTTTTCCCCCCAAGAATCCTACATCTTACAATCTGAAAATGTGCTACACAAGCTTTTCTTGGGAGCTCATTTTCTTGAGAAGAACCAACCTAGTCCCATAGGTTCAAGATTCGATTGCATGGTTGCCCTTGCAAAAGAAGTTTAATTTTCAACCATTTGAGTATGGGCCACCCACATTCATTTTTTGTTTTCAACCTGAGAAATATGATTAAAAACCTATATGAAGGATTTTTTATGAAAAAAATGGCCCAAGTTTACCATGTTTCCAGAAAAAGAAACCCAAATCACTATATATCTATATTAGGTTCTAGTAAGTACTTGAGAAAACTCCCTAGACAACATTTTTGGTTTTAGTAGTTTTTTTGAAAAAAATTCACCAAATTTTTGATATCATGAAATTGGGGGAAAAACCTAGGAATAGAAAACGGAAAAGATGATTGAAGAAAGTAAAGCATGAACTTAAAAGGCTAGATATTGAACATAAATATAAAGGACATAATTGGGAAATTAAGAACTAAGAAGAGGTAGGTTGGTTATGAGATAGGGAAATAGGAAGGTATCATGGAAATTAGAAGTTTGGAGTTTGAAGGTGCAAGTATAATATTTGAGCAAGGAAGGCGAGAAAACAAAGGAACATGTTTAGGTGAAGAGGGTTGCTACTAATGTTGTCCAGTTTTTCCGTTTTGAAAGAACCTCTAGTTCTAGTTTTGACACTAAATTTTTTTTGGGAGATTCTTTGAGTGTGAGTTTGAACCTGGCTCTTCAAATGTTTAAACATGCAGTTTTGGTTTTGACAATTTTTTTAAAATTCAAGAATGTTTGGACCCAATTCTAAAACAATGTTTGGTTTCTTATGCACATTAACATTCACCAAGGACAAATTTGTTTTAGGTGTGGAGTTTTGCAATGAATTACAACTGAAAATTGTGAAAGTATTGAGTCTTATGACAAAATTAAAATCAATCACCAACATGTAAAGTTTAGGTGACTTTTCAAACATCAAATTCAATGTGTTTATGAACTTGTATTTAGAGTTTATTTTCAAAGTTTTGGTTTCGATTCTAATTTTAGCAAAACTTGGCTAGTTCCATTGTTTGAACCTTGTGCCAATTTCTCCAAAAGGGTGTTTAGTTAGGTCATCTCAATTGGAATCACTTGGTTTGACACTTCAAGTTGAAGCTAACATTGCTTGCTAACAATTTTGTGTGGGTAAATTATTTATAGTATATCCTCATATAAAAATATTTCCCATTAATTTTTTTCCATTAAGATAATGTTTTGATATGTGAAAATTGTGATGAATGGTAGATGGGTAGGGTTTAGGTACCCCTTATCATATACATCCTTTTGGGTAAAAAATGGGTACATATTTTTCAAATATTTATTACTAAATGAAATATTTTAGACAATTTTCAAAGGCCAAACTCAATGGGATCATGCAAAAATCTCATGTCAAAATGCAAAAATCAAAGTGTTTGATTCATCCTCATGTACAAATATCCATAAACACACATAAGAACTTCTGGTTTGCTCAATGAAACATGAAGTCCAACTATCTAATGTTAAACATAAACATGCATGAAATGTTACAACAAAATAAATTCATGAAGCCTTTATGGATTAGCCATCCATTTTGTGTTCAAGATTGATCATTGTGCCCAATGGTTTCTTGACACACTAGAAGAAAATTTGGTGAAAATTCATCCGTACAAAAATCACTAAGTTCCACCAATGGTTTGCACAACATATTTTGGACGAAGAATAATATTTACATTTTAATTTGAGCCAATAAAATCATACAAGAACCAATGCTTGTGAAAGGCACGTGTACAAATGAAATGATTTCTAATGATTGATTAGTTAGAATGAGTGACCCATGTGGTTGACTTTAGATAGTGTTTGACTTCGTCTTTCTCATATTCTTTCCCTTACAATTGCACACCATGTTGAATGTGATAAACATTACTATAGACCCAAAGAAACGTTCAACAAAAACTTCAATGAAAGCAAATCAAATTCATTATGAGTTAACCCACACTATTGACTTGAACTCCCGAGAGTTAACTTAGGGCAACTTGAGACATGGAAAAATTTGCTAGATTTTGAAGGTTTTTTTGTCAAATTGCTAAAATTTTAATGATTAGTTCCAGTAAGTAGCCAAGAATATAGAAGGATTCTGTATTTTTTTTTACTTTCATATCTAGTATGTAACCAAATTTGGTGCAATTATCTAGTATGTGAATGATTGCCACTTTGGCTACATCACAAAATCTCTAAAAGAAACCATGATCCAAAGTCTCTTGTCAAAGGATAAAGAGCAACTGAAAGTGGAAGCTAATAAAATTAAGTTCCCTGGTAAGAATGTCCCAAATAGTTCAGACAAGAAGGTTGTTTTGAAGAAAAGCAAACAAACGATTTTCTGCATTTGGCCTCACATTCGCAAGTTGCTTCTTGGTTAAAGAAACAAATATTTTTGAAGTTCAGGGCCCATGCCCAACAAAACTTCACACCACCCAACTTCATTCTTGGGCTTCTTGGTGGAATGTACAACCCACAGCTTTTATGCAATGGATTGTTCTGGAGAAAACTCTGGGTCTAGTGGAGTGTCTCAAGAATGTGTTCATCATAAAAAGTAAGGTTTAGGGTTAGCTGAGTTCTTTCATAAAATTCCAATTGCTTTACAAAAGCTTGAAATCTAAATCACACAAATTGAACCACTTGTACGTACACATGATGTTTTTTCAAGCAAGAGCATTACCCATATACTATTATGTAATTTTTTCTCATGTCCTTAACATGTCAATCAAGCTATGTTTTCATGTGTATCTTGAGTTGTGGGTTGTTGCTGTTTAGGTCAATTTCCTATGTATTTCAATCATGGAAAAAATGGATGTCACCCTTAGAATCCAACTCTTGTAAACATGACCTGAATAATTATTATCATCTGTGGATTTCCCCCAAAAATATCCAACCCGTTTTATTGAGGTGAAATGGAAGACTAGGGTGGCCAACAAAGTAAAAGAACCTTGGCAAGGAAAGCCAAGGGATCTAGTTTTGGTGCAACATGGAAGAAACCATTCATACCACCTTGGCAATACCAAAAAGAAAAAGACTCCACCAAAGACAAGTCAAAGGCAAAGAGGTATGCACAAGGCTAGCAACATATAATTTGTGGTCAAGTTTTCTAGTAGGAATTATAGATGTGAATTGTCTCATAAGGTTTGTGAGAAAATCAAATAATGTCATGAGAATGGGCCAAAAGCTTGTGGAGGCCTAGAAAGTTCTCTCCAAATTAATTTGATATGCATCAATTGGGGGAAACAAATCACATGGTGCCATTCAAGTGGATAAGAGATATGCACACCACGATTGTTTGATGTGCTTGGGTGGAGACAATCACAAATGAAATTACTCAATGGAAAAAACAACAAACTTTAGGATTTTAGACTTTAGAGATTAATTCAAGATTAATTTGAAAAGGTGGCTAGGTCCGGTGTTGCATAGGTTGAAGAACTATTTGCTTGTAAGACTAGGTATTTGAGAAAATTATGTTAGCAAAGGTACCACCCTTATTTGAATTTTTTTAAATAAGAAAAAAAGATGTCCTCTAGATGATTTGTTAATCTACTTAAGATATCATGGAATTAATATTTTTACTCCTAATTAGTTTCCTCACCAAACGAGTCATGTAGTGGTTGCCAATAGAATGCTATAATTAGTGGAATGGCCAAGGAATGTACCTTTTTGAACAAGAGAATACATGAAATAATAATAGTACCTAATTTGGAGTATATATGTAAACTTAGGTCAAAATGTCCCATCTAAACTTTAGATGTTATTACATGATCATTGAGGTCAAGAATTATGTGTAGTTTCATTAAGTTAACAATAGATTGGGTCATGTAATAAATGCAATTGAAATTGTCTTCTTGGATGAAGATGTATGTTCAAGTATGATGATCTGAATCTTCCATATAAAAGAGTGGGGTTTGTGCATATGTGGGGCTTACATATGTTTTTAGTTATATAGGAATGAAGTTGTAATATGAAATGAATTTTGTTATGTTCCCATCAGCAATGTTTATTCCTTGGATGAAATTTATGTGTAATGTGGTGTCACAACAGAAGTGATGGTGAAGACACATTGTTATACCATGCAAACTAGTTACTAAAATCCTCAACCATATAATCACATGAAGTTTTGTCCCAACATTTTCATAGATTTATGAATGCGCAAATTTTAAGATCTCACCCATTTCCATCTATGGATATAATGGGTGATGTTTTTTTTATCATAAAATAAATTTTGTACAACATGCCCTTGATAATGTATTGTGAAAAATCTTGGTCATCCACCAATGAATTCCTTAATGAAAAAGGTAACAATTGAAAAGCATAAGTTATCAAAATAATTACAAATTTATTTATAGGAATTCAATAGAATTATGTAAATATCCAGTTTGTGGGATGAATGTTTTATTCTGTAAAATGTGTGATGAAATTGGTTGGAAAAGTTTGATGGAAGCAAATATTGCTTGGTCTTCAAGAGAAATTTGAATAATTGTGAGGTCTGCTAGTTCATTTGTCATTAAATGCTCTACAAAAAGTGTTAGTTATAAGAATTGTTTCAATACAACCCCACAACAATAGTTGAGGTCTTGAATTCATCTCTCAAATAAACATCCACAATTCCAGCCTCCCATCTTCATGCACAAGTTTTTTGATTCCTCGCTCTTTTCATGCTGAAACCTCCATGATTCTCACCTCCCATCTTCACGCACAAGTCCTTTGATTCCTCTACATCTTCATTCTAGCCTCTAGTTTCACTGCACAATTTCTTTGATTCCCCACTCTCTTCATGCCAAAACCTCCATGATTCTAGCCACTAGTTTTAGAGCACAAGTTTTTTCATTGCTTATGTTCTTCATACCAAAACCTCCACTTTTCTAGCTTCCCATCTTCACGCACAAGTCCCTTGATTCCCTTACATCTTCGAGCCAAAACCTCCATAATTCTAGCCTCTCATCTTTATGCACAAGTTCTTTGATCTTTCAATCCCATCATGACAAAACCTCCACAATTTTAGCCTCCCATCTTCAAGCCAAAACCTCCACAATTCTAGCCTCCCATCTTCATGCACACGTCCCTTGATCCCTCAATCATCTTCATGCAAAGTGCCCATGCATGATTATTCCAACATTTAAGCTTCAACAACTAGAAAGCACAATGATTACATGTCGCCACCGAAAATTGCTCACCACCTTAACCCCACAATCAAACATCTATGACCTCATCAAATGAACATCCCCGCACTTTGTTACACACTACATACTAAAAGCTACTAGGTACTTACTCATATGCAAAAGCCTTACATGAATGACCAAAATTGAAACCCTACAACGCATCTCCCAATCCACAAAATTACAATCACTTCAAACCCAAATTGATGCCACCCATGCACACGAACAAGGTTAGATTCTTACAATTATGGTAATTATGGCAATATTTGATGTTTCCGTTGGAAATAAAATTCCATTTGGGGGGCTGGGGGCAAAAGGAAACCCTAAAATCCACAAAATTTACAATCATTTTAAACTGCAGAAACCCAAATTGTTTCCACCTGTACACATGAAAAGGCGCAGATTCTTACAATTATGGTAATTATGGCAATATTTGATTTTTCATTCGGAATAAAATTCAATTGCGGTTGGGCGCGGGGGATGCGGAAAAGGGCGACCGCCGACCAGCCGTGACACGGAAATAGGCCGACGGAACGACCGGCGGACCCCACCGCGCGGTAGCACCGTGCGGTATGTATCCCGACGCCACCTTGGCTCAAAGTCGTCGGCTCCCTTGCTTGCTTGCTTGCTATAAGGCACCTAGCAGCTGGATCCGATCTTGCGTGAATTGATTTCCTGCTCGCTCTTGCGAGATTTTTTCGTCGTTTTTGTAAGTCGAGAAGATTCGGCAGTCTGTGAAGCATCGAACACAATTTACAGCAAATGAATTGGTAGAGAAGAGAGAGAGAGAGAGAGAGAGACGCAGAGTGAAGGTCGTGGTTTTGGAGCTTTTTGGATCGTTGGAGGAAGAGGAGGAGAGGAGGAAAATTGTGATGGGTGGGTGGGTGCATTTGCTGGAGATTATGATCTACTTGTGTTTGTGACGATGAATTGTTAAGAGGGTGGGAGGAGGAAGAGTACTGGACTCTAGTGCAACTGGGAGTGGAGATCATGAGGACCAGCTACAATACTAGTTGTGAGAAGAGTAATAGTATTCTTCGTGCAGGTGCAGATGCAGCAGGGGTGGATATGCCGCTCTTGGGTGGTAACTTGTCGTCGTCGTCGTCGTCGTCGTCGTCGGCAGCAGCTGGGAGCTCCGTGATCGATGGTGCGCAAATCATCAGTTGCAGAGGCAAGTGCAGTAGCTCACTGTCTTTGTATCGTGCTGCAAAAGCTGCAGCAGGAGCCGGTCATGATCATCAGTTCTTCGAAGCCAGCAGCTCGCGTCACGATGTGAGACGCAGCGCCAGTGTTTCGTACCGGACCGTGTATCCCCGCGAGTTGCAGCCGCCGCCTCCCCGTAGCGTGCGACATGTAGACAGAAGGTTCAGAGAGCATGCGACGACGGCTTCTTCCTCGTGGTCCGGCTCAGATACTACTCTTTCTTTCCGTGTCGACAGCGTCAGAGGGCTCACTAGGATTGTTGGGTGGCCGTTAGCTGCAGCTCCCATGTACAGTGAATTGGCAGCTGCTGGATCAGCTGAGGAGGAGGAGATCTGCACAACAAAAGGAGAAAACCATGCAGAAGCTGAAGAAGAAGAGTACAATGATGGGACTGAGCGGCAGCGGTTCCAGCAGCTGCAAGACTTGGGTGTTGCTGGAAATTATCAAGTGCGGAAGAAGCTGTTGCACATGACGAATCTGAGCCAGTCTTGTCGGATGGTGGAGCCTGCCAGGGATCAGTTTCAGTGGAGAAGAGCTTCGGCTCGGTATGGCTCTGAAGGACCTGCTGTTGTTCGTGGCAAGCTGCGGACTCTGAGCTCCAGGGCCACGATGGGCAGCTGCTGCAATGAGAACTCTGTGAGGAGTTGCGAACTGGTGTTCGATAAGATGAATGGCGAAAGCTTTAAGCTTCTTCAGAGCCATGCAGATCACGAGTCCAGCACATTAGCTTTGTCACCACCCGCCAGGTTCAAACGTTCAGGTGGTGGTGCACACAGGAAGAAGGAGACCAGTACCCACTGCAAGAAGCGGGTGGATCATGAGTGGGACGAGTCGCGCACTGCGGCAGCTGCGAACAAGCTGGATGAAGAAGAAGAAGAAGAAGAAGATAGAGTGTCGTCGGGGTGGGAGATCACCACGACTGTCGCGAGTCCCAGAGATCACAGGGAATTCGCAACTCGGAGCTCGACCGTATCAAAGTCGCAGTTGGGTGCGATGTTCGCAACGGAGGGAGGAGCTTGTCCTTCCCCTGAGAGTAGTGTTCCATCTCTGGCAGCTGTGCCGTTCAATTGGGAAGACTCCCCTGGGAAGCCCAAGATGAAGATGTCTGCTGCTGCAGCGACGCACAGATCCGATGCGCACTTCCGATCTGCAGCCACAAGAGCAACAAGTAAGAATCAGGAAATTGGCAGCAGCAGCAGGCGGATGGAGCTTGAGTCCTTATGTGGAAGCGCTGCTGCTGCTGCGCTGAAGAGTAAGAGAAGCTCAGGGGAGCAACAGAGGCCGGCGGCAGCGGTAGGGGAGCGGAGTCACAGGTACTATGACCAGACGGGGATGGAGTCGAAGAGCTTGGAATCAATAGCGACTGGTGCGAGATCGAGCAGGTTCCTTGTTTCTCAAGAGACGCACATCGATCTGGTGGCGCCAGCGGCAGCGAAGTTTCTGACCCACGAGACGACGAGCTATCTGTCGCCCTTCGCGACGCCGCCGCATTACGCTTTCTCTTCGCCTCTTTCGGTGCCGTTCAAGTGGGAAGAAACTCCGGGGAAGCCCAAAGCCGACGCCGCAGCTTCCACTCCCAACGACTTGCAACTGCCTCCTCGTCTCGCTCCCCGAGTCGTCTCTGCCGACGTCCCGCAACAACAGACGAGAACCGCAGCACCTGCCATTGACGACAGCGGAGGCGGAGATCTCCGCGCGCAGTACTGCCTGACGTCTACCCAGCGTTCTCTGAGCGGTACGCTGGTCGCCTTCTTCTTCTCCCCTTGTCTCACGGGTGCTTGCTCTCGTCCTTGTCCTCCGGATCCTCGTCCCCGTCAACAAGCAGTTGCAATTCCGCTTCTTCGTCACTCTTCCTGGAGCTCCAAAGTCTCAAAATCCTTGCGCCATAAGCGGATTCAGCTGTGGAGTCCCCGCTCTTCTTCTTCCTCTGTGAGCCGGAGTCGTCGTCACTGCAGAAGCTCTGCTGGAAGCTCTCCCAACTGTCAAGAAGATCAATCTTCTCCGATCATCAAGCAACCCAAAGTGGTGTACGAGATTTCTCATCTGAGCAAGAGGAAGTATATCCACAGTCGATCAGCGCCTGCAGAATTCTCTGCATGTCGACATTGTTCCAAACCGGCTCAAAAGCCTTGCTTGCAAACAACCTCCCTCCAGCCCAAACAAGAATCCCAACCATGGACAAAATCACACAAGAAGGTAGTGCGGCTAAACAGTGGAGGAGTTTCTTCACACAAAGGTGAAGCTCATGGTCATACTCATCATCGTGCAGGAGTAGGACCCATGATGAGTTCTTCTCCCACCAGCACTCTTCATGGTCCCGAGCCTGAAAGCTTGAGCCAGACTTCAGCCTCAAATCCGTCCTTGAGTGGCTACCTGGATGCATTGACACTGCCTGAAAGCAGCACTGACGCATCCTGTCCTCCTAGTTCACATGCTTCGTTCGAGTCTCTGGAGCAGCAACAGCAGCATCAGCAAGAGGAGGAGGAGGAGGATCAAGAGACTAGAAGAACAAGTCTAAGTCCCAGGAGCAACGGCTTCAACATCATCCCTGATTTCGCTGCTCGTCTCAGTGCACCTGCAACAGTAACAACTGCAAGGCACAACTTAACTCCCTTGCTACCATTTTCATGTACCTCCTGCACTTCCATATCTGTACCACATCAGAAGCTCTTGATGAGTTGCAATGGCACTGATCAGGAGGAGGAGCTTTGCCCCTTTCCGCCTGCAATTGCAAATGCAGGTTCTTTGCCATCACCTGCAAACACAGATGCTGCTTTGGATTCACCATCACCTGCAAATGCAGCTGCTGCTGCTGTTGCTGCAGATATGTCGCCACTGCCTGGAAATGCAGCTCCTCTGGACGCACTCTTGCTTGCAAATGCAGACACTGTTTTGAGTATTGAAGCTGGTTTGGATTTGTCATCATCATCTGCGAATGCAGCTGCTTGGGATTTGCCATCATCTGAAGCTGGTGTGGATCTCATGGAAGTTCAGAACTGCCAAGCTCTGGGAGGATGCCAAGTGTTGGGGAGCACAAGATGGAGAAAAGTTCGTCATCACAGAGTATACTTCATTGTGAGTGCACGAGATTTTTCTCTAGATTTTCCTCTGATTTCTTGTTTTGTTTCTGATCTCCTGGGCCTTCTTTTTTCTCTTGCTCTCGAACTGTGCCATAGCCCAGCTGTGTATTGTGGGTGATTTCATTTCTCTATTTGATTGAATTTCTCTACTCAAAAGTTCCAGTTTTGATCATTTCTATGGTTTCTTCAACTTTGTTTGCATCTCTCTCTTGCTAGCTGTTCCATTGGAGAATTGAGTTTGGTGTGGAAAGGTTTAGATTTTTCTTCCCCATTTTTGTTTTTAGTTGTGATGAATTACAGTGTGCTTTCTTTTTAAAGAATTGGGTGTTCTCTTTTGAAGAATTGTGTGGTTGGTTGTGAAGAATTGGATGCTAACAGTAAATTTGTGTCTGTGATTTGGTGGTGGTCAATTTTGTGTGCCTACAACAGATTTCAATGTACAAGGTTCTTAAGCGTGTGCTCTTCAGACAGCAAAACCAGAAAGTAGAACTGAAGCAGTGTTATCATAATGATATCTGTCTAATGGAATTTGCAATTCATAAAGGTTAGCAATTTGTTCCTTCATTCCTTCCTTTTGTTTATAATATCTCTTACAATTTCACATGAGATTCGAGTCACTGGATTTTAAAGAAGAAACATCCATATTGCTAAGGCTTATTTTACTCTTGGGTCACAATGCTTGAGGGTGACATTATTACTAGTGAGGAGTCCCACTAGGGTTGTGAAATTATGCAGTCCTCATTGAGTTCGCTCTTCAAGGTGTAACATTTTCTCCTGTTTTTTTGGGTGTTTTGTACAGCCAACTGAATACTGATTTTGCTATGAAATACAGTAAAATAAAGAGAGCAATGCCTGCAACCCAAAGAGATTGTCAAATTATGTCAGTGGTTTCAGCCAGATTTAGAGGGCAATGCAGATTCTTCCAGATCATTGCTGTTTAGCGTTGTAGCAAAGCTTGGCATAGCAAAGGAGCATTGGTGGTGTGTGCACACAGGACATTATTAGCTCAAATATGGATTGATTGTGCTGGTAAGATATATCTTTTTACCAGAGCTTTTCGATCTTGAACACTAGGATATAACAAAAAATCATATACGGTTAGGCCATTTGTACAATAGTCTCAACTCAATGATCCTCAAGAATAAAAGGTGTTACCATAGGGAAAAAAGCCACTCCCAGACAATTGTGACACTGCCACGCTATAAAAGACTCTATTATAAATTCTACGCCTTGCCTGTTACTATTTCAATGTTTGGGTTCATATTTGCTTGTCTCTTTTGCTGCAATTTACTTGCCTATTAATCTTCTTTGCCTGGTTTCATTTTCCACTCGGCATTTTCACTATCACAGATATGGGGTGGTGTTGTTGAGGCTGCATACATTGACATATACTATCACATATTCTTGCTGGTTATAGATAATTTTCACCTTATGCCTTGCACTGAATGAATGTAAAATGGATTACAATGAAGGTCCACATGTAAAAATTGATGAAATCTTCATCCACTGGTGATGCTGCCCTGAAAAAAGGTGGGTAGTTTGAGTGAAAGTTCCTCAAGGATGAAATTTTAAACCTGAAGAGAATATACAACAAAGTGCATACAATATTATATTGTGCCACAAGGAAAGCTAATTAATCTGTAGGAAGATTTTCTTCGATGTACATTGCGCTTGATCAGGATTACAGCTTTCCTCAGTGAATAAAGCCTTCAATTTTTTCATGTGTGTATATGACAGAGTTCCTATTTTTTCTCTGTCTAATGATTAAATGACTTCTTTGAAGTTCGTAAGCTCTTCACATACTTGCAAGAAGGTAGGCCGATTACATGGCTGTGTATCCCAACATCTGATACCTTACACTAAGATCAGTTTCGTCATTAAATAATCCTCAAAATAGTGAAATGAAATTTTGTGAAAATATGAAGTTGACATGTTGGAAACCATCATAATTATCATAAGCTGCACTCTGAATAACTTCACTACTCAGATCACAATATTATAGTAGATGATGGAAAAATATATCATTTCAAAATTAGAAAACGAATTCATTTTTTGAGAAATAATAATTATTCATTTATTCAATGTGTAAACTGACCCTTGGCTACGGTAATCAAAAGTTGCAGAGGAACCGGGTAGTACTCATGTAAATGTGGTCTTACCCTTCGCTAAATTGTTGACAAAAGATGAGTCATCTGAAATTCAGAAAGCGGATATGGACACTTCCCTGTGAGAACATCTGCACGAGTTTATGCCATAACTGTACACATCTGCTTTGCATGCATCAAATTTGGTTGCTTCTCCACTCCTCTGCCTCCTGTGTAGTGTACCCAGCAGTTGCACATTTGAGGTGAACTGTAGGACAGACAAGCGAGGTAGATGCCTATCTAGTTCCTTGATCAGGCATAGTTCAATCTTCCACCATGTTCACCATGTCATGTCAAGTACTTGTGATATTCGTACCTGTGTGCAGCAGTTGTTTGGAATTTGGACCAGCTCAGGTGCCCAAAGGAATGTCCAAAGTCTTGAACATTCCTTTGGCAGATTTAACTAATGGGGAAGCCTCTAGAGAGCTACACCATTTAACAAGGTTTATTGTTAAATTGCAATAGTAAGTCAATGGCAATTTTTAATCCTTTTCAATATCATACATACACAATACATATATGAACTTTGTACAAATTTGATTTTTATAAACATTTTTTTAATTATAAAAAGGGTTCAAATTAAAGATTTTTTCTTCAATTATAAATAAACTGATGTATTTATCAATTACAAAATTTTACCATATTTATGAATAAATAAGGTACATAAAAAGCACAAATCTCATTTATAAATAGGTGTAGGATAATGCCCAAGCGATTGGGAGTTCGTAAAACAATGGGCCCTGAGGTGCGAGCCAAGGACCAGTTATTGGCCAGTTATTTTGAGGAACACCAATCTTGTACTGTGGAGATGACTAGATAAGGGTGTTAAGCCCAGGTAAAACTCAACTTTTTCTTTTTAAAACCATGATACCAGATGGGTACCCGGCGGGTATCACAGGAAAAAGCAAAAGTAATGTGAGCATTTCAAAAACTAAAATGTCCCTTGAAAGAGCAGGGCATTTCAATTTCTAAAATGCCTGCTTGCTCTAATGCCTGCCTGATTATGGCATATAATGCTCGCTCCATTTACACTGCCACAAAATGCAGAGGGTTTTTACATACATAACAACCTGGCAGGAATTTCCCAAGTGTATTGGGAGTGCATTTTGCCAAGCGTAATAACTCCTCTGCTGAGAGGAGCACTTTCCATATTTGGGGGTGGGCATTTTGTTTTCAAAATGCTTGTGTTCATTTCTTAAAACAATTTTACTGTGATACCCGGCAGGTACTAGAAGGACATCCTCCATGTATAGAAAATTTAAAATTTTACTTTGATAACCAGCGAGAACCCATCTGGTACCTTCCGGGTATCACAGTAAAAATGTTTTTCTAAAAAATTTAGGGCTGCTTTATACTAGGAGTCAGGGCCAATGTTCAACCCAATTCCAGCATTCCTATTTGTGTGCAAAAGTTGAAATCGGCCCCAAGGGCCTTACACTAGGAGTCTACATGTACAGAATTTCATAAATAAACTACCATTAAATTTAGTCTTTCATAATCCTTTTTTACAATTGCAGCATTGTGACAAGGCTCTTGCAAAGTGAAATTGTATTCCAATTAATAATTAATTTTTTAATATTTGTTCCAATTTCATGATACAATGATATATTGGGATGTAAACCACAATTAATTGTAAGTTTTAGTCACAAATCTTTTTCCAAACATTCGTCATGATATATCAAAGTTTCATAGATATCGAAAATTGTCAAACTGTGATAATTTTTTGTTTACACCATAATATGCTTTCACCCCGATGTAATGTTATACATTGCTCCTTTAGCCTATGTTTCCAAATCCTTTTATGCTTTTCGATGCCTAGTAGGGGGTTACAAAGCATGTCAATGTGACCACACGAAATAATGAGTCTATCACCATAAGCTTGTATATCTTAACACGAGATATGAAGCTACACATGCACCATCACTTTGAAGCATTTCAAATATTTTCCAAGAAGTTTAATGTATGGAAATGATTTTGGTTACACATGCACATCTTGCCATTATGCTTCTTCAAAAAGAAATTCAAACAATTGTAAAAAAGTTGTCATGGTTGGGAGTTAAAATTAGAAATTGCATTATGTGACATCCCATAGAAAAGGCACGAGATTTAGGTGCTCAATGGTCTTTTCAACCTTGGACATTGGTAGAAGAATATCAACAATTCATTTGTTAAATCGTTTTCCTTATATCCTTGATTGCATGGAATTTATGGAAGATGACCTCCATTATGTGATAGGAATCATCTTGATAGAGATTCCAAGGCTATTTTTCTACCACAATCCCACTTATGGGTGGACAAAAATATCCATGTTTATGGTTTGTAATTTTTTTACCACATGGAAAGTTCATTTAGAAAAATTGTTAAGGCATAATGGTGCACCCTTGGTGCATGTTTAGATTTGAACAATCTCCATTTGATTTATTTATTGAATTTGATGAAGTCAAGATAATTTGGATATATTGTTATATAATGGATCTTATTTAATTTTAAATTGAATTAGCTAAAAGTCTTGATCTTCTTTTGCTAGGCAATGGTGAGATACTTGATGACATCGAAAAACATGTTGCACATGATAATAAATTGTGTTTTGATTTTGAGTGTAAAATATGAAGCTATCTAAACATTAAGCACAAAAATAATAATAATGAGATCAAATACTTAACATATCATGCAAGATTGGCTTTTATAACAACATTGCACAAGCAATTGCAAATTGATGAGGATGGTTTATTCCCTTTTCAATGAATTGTGTGCAAGTACCACATCAACCTCATGAAATTGTTCCCATTTAGACATGCATGGCAATATAAGTGAGTTAGTAATTATCCAACATGCCTTGATTAAAATTATTACCAAGTGATAATTTTACAGGGATACAATAGATCTATGATCAAACTAATAAGGTCATTCCTTTGGTGTTGTTTGAAGGCGTTGTAAAAATATTCAAAGAACAAAATTTTATTTCTTGCATGAATTGCTTTATGAACTAATTAACTTGATAGTGGATACTATGATTAGAATGGTTGATTTCTCATTAAGGTTCATATATGCCACTTGCTAATGTTGTTACTTAATAGGATGTTACACAAACCTAGAGTAGCTTATGGTTTTATTCATCATGGCACTAATGTTGGTTTCTTTAATTTGTTCAATTTGTTATAATTTTGAGTTTTGTTTATTGTGGATGTGTGTTTCACATGTGCTTCATGTCTATTAATCATGGACACAACATTTTGGTACTAAATTCAAAGGAAGAAAGCCAACAACTTTGGAAACTAAAACAAGTTTTGCCACCACACTCTTGCAAAGATATGATAGATAACTTATAAGGTGGCATTAAGGGGATGAATTAGCTACAATGTTGAGCACAACAAAGACATACTTGTAACAATATTGGACAAAAAATAGGTCTTATTGAGATCAATGATTTGTTTCACAAGGTCATGGAGAAAGATGTCACATGCACTATTCAATGGAATAAAGTATCATGTTCGAGATCATGTTGTTGTGAGAGTTAATGACATGGACAATTGTCCATTGCCTACATTGGGAAAGTGGACATGGAAACACTAATCATTTCTTTTTTAATTCACTAGTTCATGGGTAATCATGGCTTATTCTTTCAAGCCAAGTTCTTTCCACAAATTCTAGAGTTTGGACAAATAAATAAAGTTGCAAAATTCATCAAATCATGGGTGAACCCCATTGATGTGCTTAACAATGACATTTTACCAATCCATATATGTTGCTTCATAGTATCCTATTCTAGGTAAAGTTGAAGCAATCATTGCCTTTGAGTTTGTTGACCAATATGTGAAGACACATGTGTTAGCTTTAAGGTGTTTCCCACCATTTATTGAATTGAATGACTTGATTTTATTTAAACTTATTAGCTAAACTCCTTCACATGGTTATTTTCTATGAGCTACTAAAAAGGTCACATTCCATGTTCATCTATATATGCAATGCAAGGTGAGGATAGAAGTGATACCGTGGAAGAGGATTTCAACTTGGAGCCACATAGAGGCAAGGTGGAGCTAAGTTGCTTGCAAAGGACTGATACAACATACAAGTAGAAATGTTTGCCCTCAATTAACTCAAATGTTTCCTTGCACAAGTTTTGTCAAAAATGTCCACAATCTTGGCCTTGTCAATCAATTGTCCACAACAAGTGGAATCCTTGTTGAATGAAATTTGGGGTCAACATTGTAGCTATGAAAATTGTATCCACTAGAATGACAACTAGTACCAAGGTCCAAGAGGACATTTGAGGTCAACATTGTAGTGGTGGGAATTGCATATATAATGACAACTAGTACCAAGAGCAAGGAGGGATGTTTCAAACCCTTGAAACATCCCAAGAAGTCACTTGAGACATCCCTGCTGGTTCTTCACTTCTAAGAGGGTATCACTTTTTGTGTTCTGAACTGGTTCTTCACTCCTTAGAGCCCCTTGACTAGAGATGTATTCCATCTAGTGCTGGTAAAATACAGTTCCTGTACGAGCTGCAAGTCCCTGAGCCACTATCAGTTATCCAGTAGCAGAATCAGATGCTAACCTAACCTTGTTCTGAGATGCAGATAGGAGAAGGGAAAAATGGAGGACGCATTGTGTCATTCATATCTGAACATAGAGAAAGAGACTTCATGCATGATGGAAACAGAAGCATTTTTCTCAACAGAATTACCAAGTGAACAGTGATGTTTGTATGTAGTATACACAACAATCTAATTCACATGCTGTGCATTCATAAAACCAGAAGTCTGACAACATGATCTGCTTGGAACCTTGCTTTATGTATGTCACTAGGTACCTGAAAAGCTCCAAGCATTTGCATTCAACAAAATATACACAAAGTTACTACTGGGACCCACAAATCCAGAAATTTGTTTGTACTCCTCAAGAACTACACAGAAGTAGAGGTCTCAGAATTTGGGTGTACAAATCTCCAGGTTTCAGAATTTGGGTTTACAAATCTCAAGGTCTCAGGATTTGGGGTTTGGAACTCTAGAGGTTGCAGAATTGGAGTTCAGAAATCCAGAGAGGTCTCAGATTTAGGGTTTTAGAAATCTCAAGGTCTCAGAATGCAGTTTTAGAAATCTAGAGGTCTTAGATTTGGGGTTTTAGAAATGTATCTCACAACTCAGGAGAGGCTGAAGAAAATGGAGGTGTCGAGGTAGGCAATCATGGAATTGCATCCAACTTGATCTCAAAAGCACAACCATCAACAATCCTTCTCAGATTGGCAGCACCCACAAATGGCAACAACATGGGAGGCAGTTCTATCTGATTGTGGTATGCAGATCCGCATGGCAGAGATCCAGATGAGAAGAATCTCTGCTAGTTCTCTTCATGTGGCAATGCAGCAAACTTACAGACTTGCATCCAACCCAGTATCGAGAGCACAAACATCCACAATCTTCTTCAGGTTGCAGCCACCCACAAATGGCAACAACAAGAAGGAAAGAGCTTCTCGCTGGCCATTGCGCACACTCACAGAATAGCATCCAACCTGGTCTTGAGAGTGCAACCATCTATAATCTTCTTCTTCTTCAGGCTGTAGGCACCCAACAAATGGCAACAAGGGAGGAGCTTCTTTCTGGCAATGCTTGGACATGTCATAAATCCACACAAGAAGCTCTTCGAGTTCTCTTCTTGTGGCAGGCAATGCACACTGTCATGGAATCGCATCCTTGACTTGATCTTGAAAGTGAAACAATCCACAATTCTTTGCAGGCAAGCACCTACTAATGGGCAACAACAAGGGAGGAGCTTCAGCTTCTCTCGGACAATGCTGCAACATGTCAGGCACAGAGATCCACAGAAGAAGCTCTGCTTTTTGAGTTCTCTTCATGTGGGAGGCAATGCTGCAACATGTCAGGTGCAGAGATCCACAAAAGAAGCTCTGCTCTTCAAGTTCTCTTCATAAGGCAGGCAATGCTGCTGCAACATGTCATGTGCAGAGATCCACAGAACGAGCTCTGTTCTTAGGATTCTCTTCATGTGGCAGGTGATGCAAATCAATGCAATGCAGCACATAGAAGTCATGGAACCGCATCCAACTTGACCTCGAAAGCACAACCATCAACAATCTTCTTCAAACCAGCACCCACAAATGGCAACCACAAGGGAGGAGCTTGTCTGTGACAATGCTTGGACATGTCATAGATCCACACAAGAAGCTCTTCTTCTTCTTCTTCTTGATCACCACCATCTTGGCAGTGAGCAGCAGCAGCACCATCAACCCATTCAATGATCACAACCACATCCTTGCAGACGAAGAATTTGGTTTCCAAGAAGAATAGATCATCAGCCTTTCTACTACTTTTGCTGCTACAATCTGTGATCGAAGTTGTCCATTTCCATTCAAGTCCTGCTGAGCTTTGAAGCTCCCACATGTCCAGCACCACCATATCATCATGATGATGCTGCTGCCGCGAAGTTCTTCTTCGACTGAATCCAAAAGCAAGGCTGCTGCTGCTCCGTCCAGAAGAAGAATCTGAATCTTCTTCTGATACAGCAGACTCATTCAGAACTTCTCTCCAGCTTTGCTGCCCTGTGACGAGAGGCGACTTCCGGATTGTTCTCGGAACCCTTGTTTGTCGAATCCTCGCCAACCCTTTGTACTGCATGTTGAAAAACCATTTGAAGGGTTTGCGTTCAAGAAGATGCATGGTCGCGTGACATCCTTTGCTCCAGCAATCGGTTCCGGAATCATAGACATGAATGCTCACCTTGGAAGCTCCCAGTTGCAGATACCCAAGAATGACAGTGTACTGTTTTGTGCGAGTGTCCATCTCCATTCTCGCTAACAGAGGACAATACTGCATCCGCAGACGCGGAAGCTCCCGCCAAGCACCCGTGATAGGATTGCAGACTAGCAGTTGGAGCTCAGTTTCATCTTCTTCTTCTTCTTGCTGCTGCTGTGTACAACCAGTTGGTGCGCACATGCACACCAGTCCACCGGCGGTTGCAAAGGGCTTACAACTACTGAGAGGGAGAGATGGTCTCGAGAACTGTAACCATTCATTTGCTGCGGTGTCCAGGACGTGAAACTCCCGAGAGCTTGCTTCTTCCGCCATTGGATCAGAGAAAAGCTCAGTGATGAGTCCGAAAGATGTGGTCGAAGAAGAAGTTGTTCTTCTTTCTTCCAATAGTTGCTGGAAGAAAGGCGAGCACACGAAAGACTTCCAATGCTTGTTCAAAACTCGCAGTCGCAGGATATCTTTCAGTGGCAACCGCGCGAACGCCATCTCCAACGTATTCTCTGGTAGCTTGCTCCACAGAAAAGCATCCATAGCCACTACTGTTCTTTCCACCATCTCTTCTGCTGCTGCCGTCGCCAACTGCTTGACAATCTCCAAACTGCTGTGTGCATCAAACCCAAATCACCAAGCTTGCCAAAGCAGCCTCAAAAAACGCCTCCGCGAGCTACTGCTCTTCACTTCTCTTCCCTTCCCGATGAACAGCAGATTGAAGAATATACTGCAACCTAAGCAAAGCAAGCATGCTGCACAAGTCCTCCTCCTCACATGTTCTCGAACTCTCTGTTTATTTGTTGTTTGCGTTCTGCTTGCACACATGCGCGCACTACTGTAACGGCATCTTTCCATCTTTGGGTAGAGCGCAACGGCTTTGTTGTGCGAGGAGAGAGAAGAGAAGAGAGGGAGATCTGTCAGAGAGTCTCTAGTCCCTACACCGATGGTTTTTAGAGCATCTACAGCGGTGCTCAGTAGGCTCTGTGACCCTGGGAAAATATTTCTCACATCCAAAGTTAGTTACCTACTTTTTTTTAATGCGACACGTAAAACTAAAACTGAGACCGGAACTAAATGGGAGACTGCTAACAGCAAACCACCTGGACCAAGTATTATGATTGGCAGATCAGAAACAGAAAGCAGCAGTCAGATCATATTTATTACACTCTTCTCTCGCAGGTGTGGCAGGTGTTAGGCTTCGCTGTGCCTTTCACCAGCCTCAGCAAACTGTGCAAAACTTTAAACGTTTTGCTGAGCATCTCGAACGGTTCTGGGTATGTGACCCTGCTAAAATATTCTCACATCCACGGTTAGTTATTTACTCTTTTCTAACGGCACCCATAAAACTAATGCTGGGACTGCAAATAGATGGGGGACTACTAATAACAAACCACCTGGATCAAGCATTATGATTGGCCAATCAGAAATAGGGAGCAGTAGTCAGATCATAGTTAATACTCTCTTCTGTGGCAGGTGTGTTAAGCTTTGCTGTGCCTTTTAGCAGCAAACTGTGCAAAAACGCTGGGCCAAAACCGTTTTGCTGGCCCAAACCGGCAGCCAGAGAAGATCACCAGGGGGAGGCGCGGTAGCCGTTACAACAAAACACACATCTCTTGGCACCACTCCCAGGACAGCAACTGCTTGAGTTCTTTTTCAGAGAGAATGTATGCAAGAGGACCTTGTGCTTCTCCTGAAGGTCAAGCAAGCGGAAGGGATTGTGTGATTTGTTTTAGTCAGCGAGATTGCGAAAATTTAGATCGTGATCACGTTCCAAAGGGGGATGATGAGGAAAGCTTCGGCATCTTCATTCCATGGGCCGATGATGACGATGGGGGGGCAACAACAACTGGGAGCAGCAGAGAGGCTGAGAGTGTACAGAAGGTGCTTCCATGAGCTTGATGAGCAGCTGATGCAATTGCAAGCAAGCGGTGGCATCCAAGACTTGGATCTCCGGAAAATGCAGGCAGAATTGCGAGCTCTGGAAGATCTGATCGTCATCTTCACCGATCTGAATTCCGCACTCAAAGCCAAACAGTGAGAACACATCTCTCTCTCTCTCTTTCTCTTCCACTCCCCTTCACTGTTCTCTCACTCCTCTCTTCCCCCCTTCTCTCTGCACCCGCAGCATCTCCCACAAAACTTCTCTCTGCTGTTCTTTGTTTCCTTGGTAAAAGGTTCCCATCCCTCATCACCCCCTTTCACTGTTTTCTCTTCCATTCTTTAATGGA